>Ga0114932_10000315_pt1 | contig 57471 bp, 54 predicted proteins | sample 2SBtaG_2_FD_87286 | JGI IMG/M metagenome (GOLD analysis project Ga0114932, IMG submission 87286) | Deep subsurface microbial communities from Kolumbo volcano to uncover new lineages of life (NeLLi) - 2SBTROV12_ACTIVE470 metaG | ecosystem: Environmental > Aquatic > Marine > Volcanic ...
ATCTCCTGTAAGACGATATGTGCATCTTCAAGTAGGCAATTAACATCTTCCTGATTCAAATCATCAGGTGTTTCTATCGCCGCCATTAGTCTTGCAATTAGTCTTGCAACTTTACTCATCTTCCTACTACTCCATCAAATCGTCGTCGTCAATTTCAATATCGGGACACGCCGAACAGAAAGCCATTTCATTCTTATACAATTGCAGTTCGTCGCGGTGTCCGTCATATTCAAACGAACCGCTTTCCTCGAATTGCTTTCGATAGTTTTCAATGTTCTCAGCTTTCAACGCTTTCAGCTTTCGGTGATCGGTCAAACCATCACGCTTGTCGGCCATTTTTTCCAAGCGGGCAAGAGTCCGACCACCACGAACATTGTCGTGCATTTCTTCGGGCAGCCAGCTATTGGGAACAACGAGACATTCCTTTACGGCTGTCTCAAGTTCTTTGACCAGTTTCCCGCCGATTGTGTTTTCAAAGTTGTAGCTCATAATTACCTTTCAAAGTTTTGTGTGTCGTATGTTTCTATTATACAGTTTTGTTTCTGTTTGTCAAGCCTACTGGCCTTTTATTTTCCAGATTTTCACTCTTTTTTTGATGTCGCTATTATAGCCTCGACCACCGCCAGCCAGATGATCGTAGTCAATCGCAATGCCTCGACCACCCGCGTCAATCTGGTCGTGCAAAATTGTGATGTACTGATATTTTCGGTGGGCTTTCAAAGTGACCAACTCAAAATTATGGTTACGCCCACGATCAAACAGGTCGCCGGTTTTTGGTTTCTTTTGCATTGTGTTTCCTTTTGTTGATCCCATTATATATATATTATCGGCGTATGTCAACCGATACTTTACCAAATTGCTCCAGAATCACCAAAATTTCCAGAAAGGTTTTCGCCTTGCCTTCTGCAACAGCTTCGGCAACTTCGTCACCAAACACCGCACGCACTTCGTCGAGATTCTTTTCCGTGATACAGCCTTGAATTTTTGTTTTGCTCATAACTACATTATACCCCCTAATGTTGAAGCTGTCAAGGGTAAATACGCAAAAATCCGAAAAAAATCAAAATAACCGTAAGTCCTTATGCCCCTTGGGTTTATGGCCCCGGCCCCGGCCTCGTGGTACGTAACCCCTTACGCGACAAGCACTTACGTTGTATATGATACCTGTGCCCCTAACAGCAAACATGGGGTGAGACGCTGCCCCTGTCAACTACGAGCCAGCTTCGAAGGGCTTTTCCTAACCTTCTCACGAGCCTTGAACTTTCGAACCATATTCCTTGCTGCTTTAAGGCCCTCTTGTCGCAACTGTTCTTGTGTCTTCATCTTGTTTTCCTTAGAAGTGTTGTTGTTGTGTGTCATACGTGTATTATACCTGATACACCCGTCGCCGTCAACCCTACCACATCCCGTTCTCGCTGTGGTCGTAATATTCGTCGCCACCCATGTAGTCCTGCCATTCCGTGTATTCGTCGGGTTGGCCATCGTAATCATCCTCATCCTCGCAAGTCGGTTCCTCCTGCTCCGGCACGTAGTCGTACATGAACGGCTTAGATCGGCCCTCGCCAATCTGCCTTTGCGATTCCTCGCGTACATCGGCTTCGCGGATCATGTTTTCGACATCAACGATGTTGTCGCGATTTTCTGGGAAGTTCGTCATTTCATTTTCCTTCAAAAGAGTGTTGTGTGAGTAAGATGCCCCTTTCGGGGAACCAATTCCAGCGGCGTAGTTCCAACTGGGTTGTAGCTAACTTACTCCTCCATTATAACAAGTGTCGCCCGATTGTCAACCCCTATTCGGGATTATTTTGGAATTACTTCCAAGGGTGTCGTCGTGCATCCTGAATGCCAAGCCCGAAAATCGGGACAAGAACCAAAGACACGGCGATGATGATAATGAGCGTTTCCATTTTGTTTTTCCTTTGTGACGTTGTTGCTTTGTATGCTCCCATTATACTTATATTATCGGCACCTGTCAATACCCACCTAGAGAAAAAAACAATATTTTCCAAAGTTTTTTTAAATTGTCGTAAGTCATTGCCACGTAAGGGTTTACGCCCCCGGCGGCAGCCCCGGAGCACCTAAGTCCTTATTAGGTAAGCACTTACGTCGATTCTACTGTCGTGCATCGGGCCATCTATAGCGTTATGGATCAGCTAGGACTATCCCGCTCCGCATCTTCCCGCTCTTGTTCCATCGTCCATAACAGCAGTTCATCGTCCTGCGTCTGCGGCCAGTCATGAAATTCGTCCATCACTCTCCCATCACTAGAACGCTGCACATAATAACTATAGCAGAATACAATAGGCCAATACTCATGACACTACCCTAGGTATGGCGGCGATGCTGTCCTTGTCCCACTTACGAGGATAGCCCACCTCATCGCAATCGCTAGGGCAACCGCACTGAATCCAAACCTTAGCGGAATCGAGCAGCTCACCCAGTGGGGCATATGGCGAATAGTTGAACACCATAGCGTTACCCAGTGGGTCAATGACATAAGCGATATACTTAACAAGCATAACGTTGCCATCGGGATCAAGTTCGCTAATCTTGTCGATAGTGAGCGAATGATCTTCAAGACCGAAGTCGTCGGAATTGAATACAGTTTTAATATCTTCGTATTTACTCATAATGTTTCTTTCGTTTGTGTTATCTTCTTATGCTTAGATTATACCATACTTATCGGCATTTGTCAAGAGCAAACTTCAGTTTTTTCTGAGTTTTCCATCTCTTTGTCAATGACAACCATTGCGTCAAGAATGGCGTTTGTGGCTACCCTTGATGCACCGGCTTCCCTAGCCTTGTACCAAACTTCCCACAATTGATCTTTGATTTCTTTTGTCTTCATTTTATTTCCTTTTCGTTATGTCTTAAGTATACTATAATTATCGGCACTTGTCAAGGGTAAACTTGACTATTTTCCTAGAATATTCCAGAAAAGAATATTAGCAAACAAAGCACCAAATGATACAATAACTGAACCGTATACGATAACCGTTGCGAGTGTTTCTAGTTGAGCCATTTGTTTTTTCCTTATGTTGTGTTGTCTTGTTATGCTTTAATTATATTATACTTATCGACGTTTGTCAAGGGGAATCTTTAATAATTCCCAAAGTTTTTTTAGCTATCCAATTCAACGACAGCTTTCATAACCGCGAGGAAGACCAAAATTTTGACGATAATAAGAAGCATTGTTTTTCCTGTGTTGTTGTTTGTATGCCCCTATTATACAAACATCGGCAGAAATGTCAAGGGGTAATTAGGGAAAAACCAGAAAATAATCGAAATAGTTGTAAGTCCTTATGTAGTATAGACTTACGTCCCCGGCCCCGGCCCCACAGCACGTAACCCCTTACATAGCAAGTACTTACGTTGCATATGCTCCCTGTGCCCATAGCAGTAAACATAGGGTAGGACACCCCTGTGTGCACGTGTGTGCTACAGGTATCCATTCACCCGTGCCCACGTGAGCATACCACTCCATCGTGCGGGAGTGATACCATCGGGGCATGTGATGCTGTAGCGGATGTAATTGGTGAAGCGTGCGATTGTCATTGTGTTACCCTTGTCGTGTTGTGCGTGTGGGACAGCGATATAGGCCCGCCAGCCCACGTCTCAGCCATCCATGATGATGGCGAGCAGTGCGATAATGAATGCCCATTCCATGTTGTTTCTCCTTTGTGTCCTTGTGAGTGTGTATTATACCAAGTACGCCTGCCACTGTCAAGCCTACCACATCCGTCGTTCAACGCCTTCGGCCAACGCCTTACGGTGATACTCAGCCAGTGTCTTGCTTCCGCCCTTCACCGCTTTCATGTAGTCGCTATCCTTGCCGAACTGCTTATGCCTATTGGTTGGCTTGAATGATGATCGTCGTGCGTCTTGAATCCCGAGGATGATAATCGGCACCACGATCATGGCGAGTGCGAAAGCAGCAATCAGGTTGTCGATGGTGGTAGTTGTCATTGTGTTTGTCCTTGTGTGTGTTGTTGTTTGTTATGCTCTTATTATACCAACATGCTTAGAATTGTCAACCCCTATCGTCAACAATTCCAAAAGTTTGTTGCATTAGCTATCGAGTGCAACAACCGCCTTCAAAACTGAAAGAGTGACAATAACTTTGACGATGATGAGAAGCATGTTTGTTTCCTTGTGTTGTCTCTTGTATGTCCCCCATTATACATAGTATCGGCCAAACGTCAACCCCAAATTGAGACAATCCCCAAAAAAAAGACAAGTTTTTTTCGCGGGGGGTTTTCTGTTCGATCTTTGAAGCCCCTCCGCAGCCCGAAAATCGCGGGGTGGTGTAAACACAATTGGCACTCAGAATATCAAAATGTCTTACCCAAACCGCACCGACTCGCCTCATTTCGCCGCTTTATGGCACTAAAATGTGTATAATTTATGTGCGGCACCTATAATTCACTAGAGGAGGACACAAAATGTCTAAAAAAGAACACCGAGAGCGGGAAAAGCGTATGGCATCCTTTATGACCGCCAAAAGCACTGCCAAACTTAAAGAAGAGATAGACAAAGTTTTAGCTGACGAGATTCCAGATCCCGTGGCTCCTGCCTTTGATTTCAATGCCCCAAAAGTTCCCCCAGATGAAAGAGCAACCGAGTTAGATCTTATGGAACAAATGGATCGAGCAGAAAGAGCCGCAGAAGAAGATGAAAATTCCCAAAGGTATTAATGAGGGTGAAGCCGTTGAGGTTATAATGAAAATAGCAAAACGGCTCGCCCCTAAATATGTTTTTGCTTCATATGATGTAGAAGACATACAACAGGAAGCTTTTCTTATCGGTATTGCTGGTTTAGAAAAATATGACCAGAAACGCCCCCTAGAGAACTTCATGTACACGCACATAAATAATCGCCTGAAGACTTTTAAGCGAGATAACTATTATCGCTTGGATTATGGCACAGCCGCCCAAAAAATACAGGACAGAAAGAAAAATCTCCTTGAGCCTGTAGATATTGATGCCATATATAGTGTTTATACCAATGAACAGTCTACTAGCAACGCCCAAATACATGAAACCCTAGAACTGATTGATAAAAAGCTCCCAGCTCATCTCCGTCGCGACTATCTTAAACTTCAATCAAACTCTCCTTTGCCCAAAGGCCGGAAGGCCATTGTCATCGAAACTATAGAGAGAATCATTAATGGAGACGATTATGAAGAAGAAGGGTAGATTCTCCAATGAAGAGATGGAGTTTATCGAGGCGAACGCCGAGGTTCTTTCTCCAGAATCCATCGCTGAAACTCTCGACCGAGATCCAGACAGCGTCCGTGAGTGGATAGGTAGAAAAATTGGTTTCTCAGCGAAACAGAAAAAAGAAACCGCTGTAGCCAATGAACTCAAGGAGAGACCATATTACCGCGAGTTGATTCGTCAGTTCACTGCTGAAGAATTGGAGATGTTTGAATTCCACTTCAAAAAGATGTGGAGTCAGTTTAAAGACGATGTTTTTCATACAGAAGAAATGCAAATCATCGACACGATCAAGCTCGAAATTTTGATGAACCGCATTTTGAAGAGCCAACAGGAGAACCAGACACAAATAGCTACCTATGAACGATTGGTACAAGAAGAAAAATCGGTGGACAAGGATCAACGCGACATTGACTATATTATGAATCTGGAGCGTCAGGTAGCCGTTCTGCGGGCCTCTCAGGAAACCTTATCCAAAGACTACAAAGATCTCCAAGCTCGTAAGGCGACGATGCTGAAGGATCTGAAGGGCACCAGAGAACAACGAATCAAAGCAATCGAGGACAGCAAACAAACCTTTGCTGCACTTGTGAAACAAATAGCCACAGATGAATCATTTCGTACCCAGATAGGTATCGATATGGAAAAAATGAGACTCGCTATGGAAAATGAGAAAGAACGGTTGTCTGAATACCATACTTATCAAAACGGGGCTATCGACCAGCCCTTTCTAACACCGGAGACGAATTCCGAGCAACAATGAATATATTATACGGAACAACACTAGGATGGAACCCCGGTGATGAGCTTATACTCAAGGGGATAAGAAATCTGATTAATATAGATCACAATGCTATATATTATAATAGACATCCGTATGTGAATAGAGAGAGCAATCCGCAGTCCTACAGGTTTGACCTCGGTACAGAATACATAGACCATGTAGTTTTTGCGGGGACACCAGAGTGGAACCGTGAGTGTTTAGATATGTACAGAGCTATAGCAGAGTATGACATTCCTTTTTCCTTCTTGGGGGTTGGAGGCCACACTTGTGCACAGGAGCAGGTGTATAATGCTTCTGGTCTAGGCACTTATGTTCCGGGTCTCCTAAACGAAAGAGTATACGGAAAGGCTAAGGCAAAGATTGCCAGAGACCGCTGGGCCAAGCTGGCAATACATGACAGCACCTTGGTTTGCTGTCCGTCATTTTTTGCCAATGATTGTCTAGATCTGGAGCCTAGAAGAAAGCTACGCAAGGTGGCGGTTTCTTGGCAGGATGGCTCGGTTAGTGTCTGCGGAGTACGAAACCCACTATTAGTGGAAGCTGTCACGAAATTTGCCAAGGAGCATGATCTTCCAGCAATATGTCACAGCTATGACGACTTTGTTTCGGCTTCGCATAGAGGATTAAAGGCTATTTACTCATCCCACTTCGAGGACTTTTTTGACGTATACAAAGAGTTCGATCTGATTGTCGGATTCAGGATTCACGCGGGCGGATTCGCCTCTACTCTTGGTATTCCCAGTCTCATTATTCCACACGACGAGAGGGCAAACGCCGTTCGTCATTTTGGTTCGGTGGTCTGCAAACACCAAGACCTTGGGGATACCTTCGATCAAATAGACAACAATTGGATACAAGAACAATCTGAGAAGATTATGGAACTCAAGAAGGAAAAGTACAACCAGTTCGTTAAATTAATTCCCCATCTCCGAAAAAGGGGAAGCAAGGAGAAGGAAAAATGAAGAAGGCTATAATTTTCGGCGTCACGGGACAAGACGGGAGCTATTTAGCAGAGTCGCTTCTGAATAAAGGATATGACGTTATAGGCGTGACCAGAAGGGTTAGCGTTAACACCCTGTCCCGTATTGAGCATATCCTGCCTAAACTTACAATCGTAGAAGGCGACATCACCGATGGTTTTAATATTAGTAAAATTATCGAGGAACACAAGCCAGACGAGGTTTACAATTTGGCCGCACAATCTCATGTCGGCACCAGCTTCAAGCAGCCAAGTCTTACTTGGGACATCACTGCGGGGGGAGTCCTAAATATCCTAGAGGCAATCAGATATAGTCCCAGAAAAGATGAGATCAGGTTTTATCAAGCCAGTTCTAGCGAGATGTTTGGAAAAAACTACACGCTTAGTGACAAGGTGATGTTGCTCAAGGGGGACTGTGTGGTGGTTGATTCGCCAACTTCCAATACCGTGGGATTGAAAAAATATCAAGATGAAAACACCCCCTTTATCCCACAGAGTCCGTATGGTATCGCCAAGCTCGCTGCTCACCATTTAGTTAGAAATTACAGAGAGGGCTACGGTATTCATGGTAGCTGTGGAATACTGTTTAACCACGAGAGCGAGAGAAGAGGCGAAGGGTTTGTCACTAGGAAGATAACAAAATGGATTGGTGAATTTATGTATTGGTGGCAGGGGGGAGAACACGATCCTGACCGAACAAGTGACCCAGACTTTCTCTTGATCCAAGACCAAAAATTTCCAAAGCTCAGGCTGGGCAACCTAGATGCAAGACGAGACTGGGGACACGCGGCTGATTACGTAGAAGCCATGTGGATGATGCTACAGCAATCAGAACCAGATGATTACGTGGTTGCAACCGGTGAAACAAGATCTGTAAGAGAATTTTTAGACGCGGCGTTTTCTATAGTCGGTGTAGACGATTGGTCTAATCTGGTCGTTATTGATCCAAAATTTTACAGAGCGGCAGAGGTGGACTATCTTTTGGGCGTACCCACCAAAGCTAATAACAAACTAGGATGGGAACCTAAGATAGACTTCAAAACACTAGCAGAAAGAATGGTGATTAGCGATGTCCACAAGGCGGGATTACAGCGACCCAGTTTACAAGCAGTTTAGGCGTGAAGTCCTAAAGCGGGACAAACATACGTGTCAAATGTGTAATAAGAAGGGGAAACGTGTGCGTCTTAATGTACATCACATAATAAAGTGGAGTTCTGCTAGCACCTTGCGGTATGATGTTGATAACGGCATCACCCTTTGCAGGCAGTGTCACACAGATGTCACGGGTAAGGAACCACACTATATTTCGTATTTTTCAGAAAAGGTAAGGAGAAACAAGAAATGAACTTTTGGAAAGCAGAGGATTCTCAACCTCAACCAGAACGCGACTGGTATGATATTTTAGACGAGGCAATCGCCAACCTTAAACCCGGTGAGCGAGTCGATCTTGCGTGTGAAGGGGAGTGGGTAGGGCCTTTTAACTATCTCTACTCCAACAGAGGGGTTTATCGAGATCAGCATCCAGATATTACAGCGACCCTCAAGGACGATATCATCACGCTCGTTAGGGCCGGTGTTCCAGCACCGCCGCCCCCAGAGCCAGTTCCCGCACCCCCAGAGCCAGCCCCAGAGCCAGCACCGATTGACGATGCGGTTGAGCCTGATGTTGTGGACGAAGACAGCGATGATGACGCTAATCCGATTGGCTAGCATGTGAATAACTATAAGGTCATAAAGGACACGCGAGAGCAAGACGGATGGTTTTTCTCTCCATACGACAAGTGCGACGGGATGGAGATAGATACGCTTCATACCGGAGATTATACCCTCAAGGGGTTTGAAGAGGTTGTATGTGTGGAGAGGAAGGCTTCCGTTTCGGAAATCGCTATGAACCTTGGGAGAAAGAAGAAGCCGTTTCAAGAAGAGATGGAGAGGATGAAGGACTTCCAGTTTTCCTTCCTCATATGCGAGTTCGATATGGAGGACATACTCAAGTATCCAGAGGGTTCTAGAGTTCCCCACAAGGCGAGGTCAAAAGTCCGTGTCACTGGAAAGTATCTATTAAAGTGTTTAATGGAGTTTCAAATTTGGTACGATACAAAGATTATATTTTGCGGGGACAAGAATAATGCGTTTTTGGTATGCAATAGTATATTCAAGAGGCTGAACGAACTCTTTTATACGAGAGACAAAGATGACACAATCCAAACAACCGAAGTCAAAAGCAAAGAAAATAAGTCTGCCTTCTGATGTCTATGTACTAGGGCACCGTTACGTCATAGAGTCTATGTCAGAGTCCTTATACAAAGAAAGAGAAGCCTATGGAGACTGTTGCAATGAGCAAAAAAGAATTCGGATATACTGCGGTGTCCACGAGTCCCTTGTAAGAGACACGTTATATCACGAGATTCTACATGCCATGTGGGCACTTTGCTATCTTGCGGGGTGCGATGAAGAAAACACAGTGGCCCGTCTAGCTACGGCTTGGATAGGATTTTTAGATGACCCACGAAATAAAAAAATTAAGCAGATAATTACGGAAGGTTTTGATGGAAAAACGGAATCAAGCCCTTGAGGATGCTTGGCTAGGCATAGAGGTAGATGAGTCGTCGCTATTTAATCCTATGGATTTTGTGATGCAAGACTCTGACAACGAAGCTCTCCTAAAAAGGCTGGCGTGGCTACTAATGCGTCCCGAATACTTCTCGTTCGCCTGTAAGTACATACTTAATATAGAACTTTCTCCATTTCAATCTTTATTGCTACACGAGCTGTGGAATAGAAAATTTCCGATGCTCATCGGTAGTCGTGGTATGGGTAAGTCCTTCATGCTTTCAGTGTACCCTCTTCTACGGGCACTATTCATGCCACGACGACAAATCATCATTGTTGGTGCCGCTTTTCGACAATCAAAAGTCCTCTTTGAGTACATGGACACCATTTGGAAAAATGCTCCTGTGCTTAGAGACTTATGTGCAACGAACAGCGGGCCGAGGAGAGATGTGGACAGATGTGTGATGCATATTGGTCAAAGTCGTATCACTTGTCTGCCACTCGGTGACGGCAGTAAGATCAGAGGCCAGAGAGCCAACGACATTATTGCCGACGAATTTGCCTCTATACCCAGAGACATTTTTGAAAACGTTGTCGCTGGTTTCGCTGCCGTCGCCGCCTCTCCCATTGAAAAGGTCAAACAAAAGGCTAAAGAAAAACGTGCTGAGGAACTCGGAATACCCGTTAGCAAATCCAACGAAGAAAATACTATGGATAAGTCAAACCAAATTATTCTTTCTGGAACGGCTTATTATGACTTTAATCACTTCGCTGAATACTGGAAGAGGTATCACGCGATTGTCTCCAGTGGTGGAAATAAAATCAAATTACAAGAAGTTTTTGGCGGCTCTGTCCCATCTGATTTTGACTGGAGAGAATACTCTGTAATACGAATGCCCGTGGAAAAGCTGCCGGATGGCTTTATGGATAGTGGTCAGGTGGCACGAGCTAAGGCTACAGTACATTCTGGTATATATAATATGGAATACGGAGCAATCTTTACAACGGACAGTCAGGGGTTTTTTAAGAGAAGCCTGCTGGAGTCTTGCACGACATCTCCCACTTCCCCCGTTGTGCTACCCTCTGGCGAGGTGTGGTTTGAGGCTTCTTTGCATGGTGAGACACAGAAGAGATATGTGTTTGGCGTTGATCCAGCTTCTGAAGTAGACAACTTCAGCATAGTGGTTCTAGAGGTTAATTCCGATCATCGCAAGGTGGTTCACTGTTGGACGACTACAAGACAGCAGCATAAAGACAAGCTCAAGTCTAAACTTGTTGACGAAGACGATTTCTACTCTTATTGTGCCAAGAAGATTCGTCAATTGATGAAAGTGTTCCCGTGTGTGGAGATTGCGATGGACGCTCAGGGTGGTGGTATCGCCGTTATGGAGGCTCTTCACGACAAAGACAAAATAGGCGAAGGAGAGCTGCCCATATGGCCGGTTATCGAAGATAAGCCTAAAGATACCGACGATCACGCTGGACTACATATGTTGAGGATGTGTCAGTTTGCCAGAGCAGATTGGCTGGCGGAAGCAAATCATGGACTAAGAAAAGACTTTGAAGACAAAATTGTTTTGTTTCCGTACTTCGACTCCGCGAGTCTCGGTATAGCATTAGAGGCAGACAAGGCTGGTGGGCGAAATTACGACACACTTGAAGACTGTGTTATGGAGATAGAAGAGCTTAAAGACGAGCTATCAATGATTATCATGACACAGACAACGACGGGTAGAGAAAAGTGGGATACCCCCGAAGTCAAAACGGGGGCCGGTCGAAAAAGTAGGTTACGCAAGGACCGCTACTCCTCTTTGATTATGGCGAATATGTCTGCCAGACTTGCCTCGATAGAGCAGGAGATGCCGGATCATGCTTTTGGTGGTTTTGCAGAACACAACGCATCCATGTTTTCCAGCGACAAGCTTTACAATGGTCCAGCTTGGTTTACGGAAAAGACGGAGAACCTATACTAATGATCAAGTTTGTAGTTCCACATCAGTGGGGCGGTGTGATTTCGTCGCTGAGGAACCTCAAATCTTATCACGACGATGTGGAAGTCATTTATCTAGAAAAATTTCTTGGGAACTTCTGGCGAGACCTTGCTTTTTGGAACTCTTATTCAGAACCCTTGGTTCTTTGCGGGGGCTGGGATAGTAGATATGACGATATCATAGAGCTATGCTCCTGTCCCATTTTTTCCTATTGGCATTCTACAATTTATCAATCCGAACTTTCGTGGGGACATGATGTCAACAACGAAGTCGTTTATCCTCGCATAAAGTTTGCTGATAATTTTGCGGTTGAATTTTCGCAACTCATACACATAAAACAACTACTTGAAGACAATAAGATTTCTGGGGTTTTTGTACCGTCAGAAAAGATGTGCAAGCCACTTGAATTTACAGACCATCTTCCCAACACATTTAACTCAGAAGAAGTAGACTTCACCCCCCGCAAGAAGGTGCCGGACTCTGCGGGGTGTTTTTGTGCATACGATCCGAGAAAAAATATTTCTACCCAATCGCTCGGAGCAATGTCTGCTGGCAAGACTCTTTATGTGCGGAAGGGGTTTCCTACAGAGTATCAGAAAATTCTTGACTGTCTAGGAGTTAATGTGAGACATGTGGCCCTTCCCTCGTCTCACAAAAGCATGACTGAGTATTGGTCGTTTTTGAGTTCTATGGAAGTTACCCTGCAAGTTACCTCTAGCGAATCTCTTAACTACGCTGTGTTAGAAAGTATATTTTGCGGAACTCCGCCTTTATTTAGTCCAGCGTGTTCGTTGTATAAGCTCGACAAAGAGTTCGATAGCTTTTGTTGTATTGAGGATATCGATAACCCAGAGGCTATATCTCGTAAAATAAACAGAATAACAAGAAACAGCTTGAACTACGAAAGAGCCATTATGTCAGGGAAAAGAGCTGCGGAAATCTACAGCACCAAGAGCAAGCCCCTTGCAGAGAAGGCTCTTCAGAAGATTAGGACGCTTTCGACATAAATTGCGTATATCAATACGATCAACAATACAATTGCCAATTCTATTGAGAGGAATCAACATAAATGTCAGAACAACTTTTTCAGACTTGGGCTAGTGACGCAGAGAAGGGTAAAGTTTACGACGCAAACACTCTAGAGGGCTACGATGGTGCAGTCTATCGTTCTGAGGCTCACTATGGATCTAGACGACAAACCTATATAGACGTTGAAACAAACAGATCAGTGCGTCCCGGTTTCAACCGTTCTGACTATGATTCCTTTCGTCCCGGTGAGGCTGTTCCCACTAAGCAAAAACGCATTATGGGAATGTGTATGAACGCCTACGACACGGTTGGTATCATCCGAAATGTTGTTGATCTAATGAGTGATTTTGCTAGTCAGGGACTTGTTCTTGTACACCCCAATAAAACGATAGAAAAATTTTATCGCAAGTGGTTTAGTCAGGTCAATGGTGTAGATAGGTCTGAAAGATTTTTAAACTATCTATACAGAACCGGTAATGTTGTTGTAAAAAGACGAACGGCCAAGCTAGATAAAAACAAGGAAGCGGAACTTAGGCGTGCCGCTGGTGCAGACATTCTTATTCAAAAGATGAAGGTCAAAAAGAGAGAAGTGCCGTGGGTGTATGACTTTTTGAATCCTGTTGCGATAGACGTTGTGGATCATGGAATGTTGGCCCTTGGAAAGCCTGAGTTTTACCTGAATATTTCCAAGCACACCTACCAGTCGTTGTTAAGGACTTCCACCAACAATCAAAACGCTTTTAAAACACTGCCTAGAGACCTTCAGAAAAGAATCAACGCCGGTGATCGTAAGATTCCCTTAGATCCCGACAGCACCTTCTTTTATCACTACAAAAAAGACGACTGGCTCCTCTGGGCCAACCCGATGATATACGCCATACTTGACGACATAAACATGTTGGAAAAAATGAAACTTGCGGATCTGGCGGCTTTAGACGGGGCGATCTCTAGCGTGAGACTATGGACGCTTGGCGACTTTGATCAAAAGATTGTGCCGACCAAGGCGGGCTTAAACAAGGTCAGAGACATCTTGGCAAGCAACGTCGGGGGAGGTACTATGGACTTGGTGTGGGGACCAGAACTTAACTTCACAGAAAGCCAGTCTCAAGTCTATAGGTTCTTAGGCTCTGAGAAGTACCAACCCGTTTTGACGAGCATTTATGCTGGTTTAGGCATTCCTCCCACACTCACTGGCACAGCGGGGGCTAGTGGCGGCTATACAAATAATTACGTCTCTCTCAAGACTCTGATAGAAAGGCTTGAATACGGCAGAGAGGTGCTTTCACAATTCTGGCGTCAAGAGATAGAGTATGTGAGAAAGGCGATGGGCTTTAGATTCCCCGCCGAGATTCATTTTGATTCTATTGTGTTGTCTGACGAGGCCGCCCAAAAGAATCTTCTTATCCAGCTTGCGGACAGGGATATTATATCTCAAGAGACTCTCCTTGAAAGATTCCGAGAAATTCCCGGTATCGAAAGAGTTCGTGTTCGTAGGGAGGGTCGAGAAAGAAAGAATGATACCTCGGCACCGAGAAAGGCCGGTCCATACCATAATCCTCAACATAAAGAGGATATGGTTAAGATCGGTGTTACTAAGGATGTTGTTGACACTGAGGAATACTTTGACCAGATTGACATTCCTTACAAAGAGATAGAGGAGCCTGTGGTACAAGAGGCACCTGTTGATGAGAAAGACAACAATCGTCCCGAGCCAGTGAATGATAATGGTCGACCACCATTCTCTAAGGATGAAAAAGAAAGAAAGAAAAAGCGTGTTCTTCCACGCAGCGGAGACCCAACAACCGCGACGTTATGGGCGATACAGGCACAGACAAAGATATCCGATGTCATGACGCCGATAGCCTGTTCTCATTTTAAGAAGAAAGACGCTAGAGCCTTAAGTAAGGGAGAGGTTGACGAACTGGAATACCTGAAGCTCTGTATCTTAACCGGAATGAAACCGTTCGTTGAGGTTACACCAGATCTGGTTAAACAAATTGTTGAACAGGGAACTAAACCCAGCAAAACATTTAATTCTGTGGTAAAGGATAGGGTTGGTGGCTTTTTATCTATCAACAAAAGAAAACCCAATACGTCTGAATTAAGACATATTTACGCTTCTGTCTATGCCGAAATATCCTGTTTTGGGTAAGTTTTATCCTTCTATTTGCTTTTTTGTGTATTATCCGTTGGAGGGGTATGTAATATGAAAATATATCAACATGAAATTAATGACGGTCTTGCTGAGGCTCTAGCAGGCAACAACACCATTGCGTGTTGTGCTGTTGCGGAGACTTACAAACCCAACAAAGAAGCTGTTGATAAACTTAAAGAAGTCTTAGCCTCTAGTAAAGATGGCGAAGAATTAGCTATTGCTGAGAATCAAGATCAGTTTGATCTGTATTATATTAAGTCCATATTAGTGAGTACAGGCTGGAATAAAAACGATGACGTTTTTGATCCAAAAGAATTGTGGGGGGCACGAAACACGCCGGAAGATAAGCCATTTAACTTTATGCATGACGAAAAGGATATCATCGGACACATAACAGCCAACGAGGTTGTTGATTTCGATGGCAATCTTCTTCAAGAAGATAACGATATTCCAGATCGGTTTAACATTTTAACCTCCGCTGTTATTTACACCGAGTGGTCGGACGTTGAACAAAGAGAAAGGATGCATAACATAGTAGCGGAAATAGAGGGGGGTAAATGGTTTGTTTCTATGGAATGCTTGTTCCCAGACTTTGACTATGCTTTAGCCAAAGAAAACGGAGAAACCAAGGTAGTTAAGAGAAACGAAGCATCAGCCTTTTTAACGAAACACTTAAGATCCTACGGAGGAGACGGAATTTACGAAGATTACAAAGTGGGGCGATTGTTAAGAAACTTATCGTTCTCTGGTAAAGGCTTGGTTTCAAAACCCGCTAACCCACGAAGTGTAATTTTGGAAGGAAATGATTTTTTTGATGAATCACAAGCACAGATTTTAACTTTATCTTCATCTAAGGAGAATGATATGTCTGAAAGTTATGAAAAGCAGGTCGCAGATCTGCAAAAAGAGTTAGCGGAAGCCAAAGCTGCTAGCGATGCTCTGAAGGACAAGGTGGTTGCCGAGCAACACGCTAAGTTCGACACAGAGATCAAAGAACTTGAGGCAACTATTGCAGAGCAGGCTGAAAAGATTGCCGAGCAAGCAGAAGCCAACAAGACTTTGGTTGAAACCGTTGCTACAAGAGACGAATCTCTTGCTGCAAAGGAAGAGGCTCTCGCCGGTAAGGACGAAGAGCTTACTGCTATGTACAAGAAGGAAGCCGTTATGAAGCGTCAAGCACAGCTCGAAGAGATTGGCTATGACGCAGAGGAAGCCACGGCGACTGTCGAGGAGTTTAGTTCTGTAGATGACGCAACGTTCGATAAGCTTGTTGCGGCAATGAAGAAGCGGGGCGAGAAAGAAAACCCCTTCGACAAAAAGAAAAAGGACGAAGAAGAAGAAGACGTGGCTCCCGATGCCAAGGCCGAAGAGCTTGACGAAGAGCAAGACGAAGCTGAAGCTGAAGCTGGCGAGGAAGCCTTGGCTGAAGCCGAGGAAACGGAAGAAGTTGCTATTGCTGAGGCGATGGGCGAAGATGATCCAGCAGAAAGTCTCCGTGCAGTTGCCAGCGAGTGGCTTGGGTCAGTTTTACAACATTCTAATGACAACAAGTAACTTAAAAAACAAGGAGATTTCATAATGGCTCTTAAATCAGATAGAAGTACGCTTCAAACGGACATTTCATTCTTTATGAATGAAGCTGCCACGCGAGGCGGAGTTGCGGCTCTGAGTGCGGGAGGCTCCGGTGCGTCTATGGACAACGGTGCTGCTCTCGTAGTTTATTCTGCTGCTCCTTCGGGTAAAGTCCCGATGGGTTTGTTGTTGAACGACATGGTCGATATTGACTTGACTCGTCAGCACCTGAACCAACATAAAGACGAAGTTCAGAAGGGTGGCAAGGTTACTCTTCTCACTAAGGGTTGGGTTGTTACCAACAGTATCGACGGCACTGCCGCTGCTGGTGGCTTGGCTTACTTAGGCCACTCCGGTAATATCGCTACGGCGACTTACAACGCTGGAGTTGACGGCGGAAAAGCTGAAAACCTCATTGTTGGGCGTTTTATTTCCGGTGAAGACCAGAATGGTTATGCCAAGGTCTTTATCGATCTTCCTAATACCAATGACGCCGACGCGACTAATTAACCTCAATTAAAGGAGAAGAGATAATGTCAGTAAAAGATAGACCTAGCCCTGAATTTATCGAATTGCTTAAGCGATCAGGCGATTCCGATAAATCTGTTGCTATTCAAGCCCAGCGAGAGATCGCCAAGGCACTCGAACTTCCCCTGCGGAAAGGTGTTGTGTTTGGCGATATCGTTGGTGGTATTTTTGAGGCTATGCCTCTTGAACCGGGTGCAACCCCCGAATTCCCGTTGGACCTTTTGGCTCCGGGAACTGAAATTGATCACGTCGCATTCACCAATCCCGGCAACGGTCGTATTCCAGAACGACATGTCGAAGGTGACTACGTGATGATCAATACTTACGGCATCACAAGTGCGATTGACTTCCTGCTTAAGTATGCTCGTGAGGCTAACTGGAATGTTGTTGCAAGAGCCATGCAGGTTCTTGAATCTTCCTTTGTGAAGAAAATCAACGACGACGGTTGGCATACCCTTCTGGCCGCTGCTGTTGACCGTAATATCTTGGTCTACGATGCAGATGCCGCTGCTGGTCAGTTCACTAAGCGGCTGGTCAGCCTCATGAAGACCGTTATGCGTCGAAACGGCGGTGGTAACAGTGTTACTGCTCCGGGTCGCTTGACGGACCTTTACATGTCCCCAGAAGCTATCGAAGATATTCGCAACTGGGGTATTGACCAGTTGGATGAAGTGTCGCGACGTGAGATCTATGTCGCTACCGATGATGGCGGTCCTCTCACCAGAGTCTTTGGTGTCAATCTTCACGACATCTTTGAATTTGGCGACAGCCAAGAATATCAGACGTACTTCACCAGTGACCTCGGCGGCTCTCTTGAGAGCAGTGATGTTGAGCTTGTTATTGGTCTTGATCAGGGTGCAAACGACAGTTTTGTCATGCCTGTCAAGAAGGACGTTGAGATCTTTGAAGACGAAGCTCTTCATCGCCACCAGCGACAAGGCTACTATGGATGGGCCGAGCTGGGCTTTGGTGTTCTTGACAACCGACGCATTATTGCTGGCTCGTTCTAAGAACGGGAGTAATAATCCTAACAAGGGAAAAAGCCGCTTCGTAATGGGGCGGCTTTTTTTCTTACTTTTGTGTATATAACAATACGAAGACATATATTCGTGTTCATGAACAAAATTATAGGAGTACAGAAGCATGACTGCAATGTCAAATTACATGGAAAACAAGCTTATTGATCATATTTTGAGAGATACCGCTTGGTCTGCCCCGTCTAATGTCTATGTTGCTTTAGTTGGGGCCTACAGTGCTGCGGACTTAGAGGCTGGAACCATCACGGGTGAACTTACTATCGGCGGCGATTCATACGCTAGAGTCAGTGTAAAAGGAAACTCAAACTGGAGTGCCGGTAGTACTAACGGTTTAACAGACAACGAAAACGATATCAGCTTTACCACAGCAACAGGCGACTGGGGCTATGTTAGCGGGTTATTTTTGTCTAACGCATCGACCGCTGGTGACGTTATTCTCTATGGGGCATTAACAACACCTAAGATTATCGAAAACGGCGACCAGTTTGTTATCGCTGCTGGTGACTTGGACATTACCTTTGCCTAGTAACTAGGAGAGCGGGTAATGACTCAGTACTCATATACGAACAGCGATTGCAACGATGGTAGCTGGACGAACCCCGGTGGTGGCACCGGTGCGTTAAATGCAGATATTAGCGACACCCAACCGTTGAGTAGTGGTGCCGATAGCAACTACGTGTGGTCCGAAGAAGATGGCAGCATGTCTTCGGATGAATTGACGCTCCATCTAGACAATAACATTACCGATCCCGGTGCATCGGCCTCTAGTCACATAGTATATTTTAGATTCAAGGGGGATCAGGGTAGCGGAATGGGCTACCTTGATCTCACTGTGGCCTTGGTGCAGGGTGCGAATTGCGGCACACCCGGTTCGGGCACCATAATTGCTACCAAGACTGTCACAACCGGTGGATCTTTTGCAGACGATTCTCTGGTTCTGAACTCGACCCAATCGGGCAACATAACGGACTACACCGATCTCCAGCTCCGTTTCACTCGTGATGCTGGCACTATGGACGAATCGGTTTATGTTTCTCAGGCGTATTTTGCGGCCCCAGCAGTTCCCAGTGCGACAGAAGATTTTCGTGTAAATGATAGGGTAAAAGAGACCACCACAAGCACTGGTACTGGCACAATCAATCTAGCTGGTGCGGCAACCGGATATCAGACCTTTGTAGCTGGCATTGGTAATGGCAATATGACGTACTATGTCATAGAGGATGCCAATAACGCTTGGGAAGTTGGTATAGGCAAGGTCACAGATGCTAGCCCCGACACCCTGTCTAGAGATAAGATTATATCCAATAGTTCGGGAAATACAAGTGCAATCACCCTTTCCAGTGGAACGCATAATGTTTTTTGTGGCTCTCCTTCTCAAACTTCAATCGCGGACACACAGATCAAAACTGGCACCTACACAGTTACTCAAGAAGATAGCACGATATTGTGTGACTCCACTAGTGCCTTTACTGTTACGATGCCAACGGCAGCAGCCGGTTATTTAGGTCTGAAAGTCCTCATTAAAAAGGTTACCGACGACACCAATATAGTAACCATCAGTAGCAGTGGGGGTAGCGATTTTGAAGACGAGGACGCTTCTGGTGGCACAAACACCCTGAAGCTACACCTTCAGGGCGATAGCTATGAACTTATGTGTTCGAGAATATCTAGCTATGCATATCAGTGGGTAACGGTCAATAAAAACTTGACTCCACATTCGGCTCAAATAGAACAGCGTTCAACACAGTCTATTGCCAATGTGACAACCACTACAATCGACATGACTCACACCTTGTATTCACAGGGGTGTACGGCAGACCTCACTAATAACTATATAAAAATTACGAGAAAAGGTAAATATCTGTGTGGTTGCCATCTGAGAATGCAGTCAATGACTAGTGAGAATAAATATATAGCGGCAGACGTGCAGTACCATGACGATAGTGCGGGAACCAATCACAACAGAGGAACCGTGACAGCTAGACCGTCACATTCCGACAAGCCCGCCGTTCACATGTCGACATTATTAGACTTAGATGTTGATGATTATGTCATTGCGAGAGCCTACCACAATCACGGTAGTGCGAGAAATACCGACTCCGCAACTGCGGACTACTCATATGCGTACCTCTTTGTACAGGAGGTTAGATAATGAACTTATATGCTCAATCCAGCCTTACTGCCAGTGCTAAAGTAATCAAGCTTATTTCTAGTGTGGAGATTTCCCCAGAAAACAACCTGCCCAAAATAGTCGAACTAGCGGGAGGGGGGAGCGGGTTCTACTACAGTGGTGGATGGTTATACGTTGAGGGTGTTTTTCAGGTGGAACTTGACAACGCTTTAACGGCTTATAATTCTGATCTAGAGGCATATGTTCTTGAGCCTCTCCGAGAGACAAAAAAAGACGAGGTTGCCGAGGAGGCGAACAGCTATATAGAATTATCTTATCCCTCTTTTAGACGCGAGCTATTCATTGCTTTAGCCGAAGAGGCTAGAAATGATGGTCTTACGAACAGAGCCGCATATATCAATCAGCTTTTGGCGTGGGTAAAAACCGTTGTGGCACAGACTATTGTATATGGGGATGCGATAGACGCGGAAACCGATATTGACACTATAACTAATTATACTGCTGATTACAGTTCTTTTGACGCAACAAATCCTAATGTTACAATAAAAGCGGCTTTGGCAATACCAGACTAGGGGGGCTGACATGACTTATTCGGGTGCTCCTTATAGTTCCACCCCTTATGCGGGTTCTCCTCCCACTACCGGCGGAGTGGTTAATGGTGCTGCCGCTATCACGGCGACAGCCTCTGTAACGACTACAGGAACCCGAAGGCGATTTGGAGCCACATCTCTTTCTGCCACAGCAGCCGTTTCTGCGGCTGGTTTTAGACGACGCTTTGGTGCCACCTCCATCTCCGCTACGGCTACCGTTTCTGCAACCGCCACCAGACGGCAATTTGGAGCCACGTCCGTTTCTGCTACAGCCACGATTAGTTCGGCTGCGACGAGAAAACGTTTTGTAGCCACGTCGCTTTCTGCTACGGCGACGGTTAGTTCGGTTGCGGCGAGGAAGCGTTTTGCAGGCACGTCGCTTTCTGCTACGGCGACGGTTAGTTCGGTTGCGACGAGGAAGCGTTTTGCAGGTACGTCGCTTTCGGCCACGGCTACTGTAACTACCGCCGGAATGAGAAAGAGGTTTGGAGCGACCTCTGTGTCGGCAACAGCTACAATTACCGCTGCCGGAGCAAGAAGACGTTTCAGTGCAGCCTCTTTATCGGCCACAGCAACAGTTACATCCGTAGGAACCCGAAGACAATTTGGTGCCTCTTCACTTTCTGCTACAGCTACAGTTTCAGTCACTGCTACCAGAAAACGGTTTGGGGCCACTTCAGTTACTGCGACAGCCTCAATCAGTTGTGTTGCCTCTAGGAGACGGTTCGCAGCCGCGTCTATTTCAGCGACTGCTACGATGTCTACGACTGCGTATCGTAAGCGATATGGGGCTACATCTATTTCAGCCACCGCGACGGTTTCCTCCACCGCGACCCGTAGACAGTTTGCGACCACATCCATTTCGGCCACGGCGACAGTTTCCGCAGCCGCTTTCAGGCGTCGACTTGGAGCCACTTCTGTTTCAGCCACAGCCGCAGTTACTTCTGTGGCGACTAGAAAAAGATTTGGAGACGCTTCTTTAGAAGGAACTGCCACCTTAAACGCCTCTGGAGGCACAGGAGGCGAAGTCAACGGCGTAGCTAGCTTGACCGCAACAGCTACGGTTACTGCTGTCGCGTTGCGTAGACAATTTGCCGCTACGTCTTTGAGTGCGACCGCCACTGTATCCACCACTGGAGCAAGAAAACGTTTTGCAGCGATCTCTTTATCGGCCACCGCGACGGTATCAGCCGCAGGTATGCGAAAAAGATTTGGAGCATCTTCTTTCTCGGCTACCGCTACTGTCACTACCACCGCAACACGAAAACGCTTTGGAGCAGCCTCCATTTCCGGCACCGCGACAATGTCGACCAGCGGCTCAAGAAAACGCTTTGGAGCGGCTTCCATCTCGGCAACCGCCCAAATATCTGTTTCTGGGACGGTAAAGAAACTGGGAAGTTCAGCCCTAAACGCCTCTGCAACACTATCAGCTTCAGCAAAACGTGTAAGAGGCACCGCCTCGTCGTTGTCCGCTACAGCAACCCTGACAGCCGCCGCCGTGACTGGAGGACAGGTAAACGGAGTCGCGTCATTATCCGCGTCAGCCTCTTTGGCAGCTATAGGAAAAATCAATCAATTTCCAGATGTGGCAGAGTTTATTGTGTATATTAATAGGGATGCTGAATATACTGCAAATATCAGCAGATCATACGAAAAAACCGCAAACATCAATACGTTGTCGGGCTTTACAGCCAATATAGATACTTCGACGCCTTACGAGACAAACATAGAAACCCTTAGAGAATTCGTAGGATAAAATTATGGCAGCAAATGAAATACATGTCAACGACGTTGGCACCACTTTCCAGCTAACTTTCAAGGATGATGGTTCGATTGTTGATGTCAGTTCTGCCTCTGCTGTAGAAGTACTGCTTATGGGTCCAGACGACACAGCGGTCACAAAAACCGCGACACTTGTTTCAGATGGAACAGACGGAAAAGTCAAGTATGTGACCGTATCTGGGGACATAGACACCGCCGGTACTTGGAAAATTCAAGGCAAAGTAACCTTCGCCACTAATATATACAATAGCGATGTTCACACCTTTACCGTTTATAAAAATCTGTAGGGTGTCTTTTATAGGGGAATAATATGGCTTGGACGACAGATTTAGTCTTGATGCTAAGAACGCTGATAGGCGACCTAGACTCAACAAAATACACAGACACCAGATTACAGCAGGTGTTATCCATTGGTGCATATAATGTCAATAACGACGCACCTTTTAACAATAACTATACTATCGACGTTAACGCCTTAACTATTAGCCCCGATCCAATAACACAAAATGACACAGACTTCAATGTGCTAACTATTTACAAGAGTGCCTGCATCCTGCTTGGAAGTGAGGTCAAAACAGAATCCAACAACGCTATCTCTATCAAGGACGGCCCTTCTTCAATTGATCTTAGGGGCGTTAGTCAAAGCTTAGGGGTTATGTATAAAGATTTCTGTGAAAAATATGACGAGCTACTGAGAAAGTACAACTACGAGAAAGGTAGTGGAGACGGCACACCCGCTGGGGTTGCTATACTTGGACCTTACAGCCCAGCAAGCTGGGGTGTCAGTTACAACAACAACGGTGGATACTATTAATCGCACACATTTTATTTAGGAGAGAATAGAAATGGCTGTTACAGCAAAAATTAAATCAGGTAGTGGTTTCAATGAGGGGGGTGGCTACGTAGGGGATGGTACAGGAACGTTCTCCAAAAGTCAGCTAGTTAGTGGTGGAATCAATCAAGATACAATGGCTCTTCCCGGAGATGCGGCTAAATTCCACAACGATGCGTTAACCCTTTCAGTTAGTGTTGGTGCGACTACCGGTACACTTGTTGCCGCAGTGCCAAACCGGTCTGTCGAGGTATTGAGTTACACAATCATTACCGATGCGGCTACTACGGTTACTTGGCAGTCTGACGGCAACGCTTTGTCTGGTGGCATGACGATTAGTTCCAATGGCGGTATTTCGTCCAACATTGGAGACACAACACTGTTCACAAATCCGGGCGAAGCTCTCAAGTTGACCAACACTGCCGGAAATGTCAATGGTCATCTTACCTATAGGATTGTATAATGGCACTAAGTATCCCTAGCGGGGTGTTTAACATTTACAACGACGCTGTTGCGTTGTTTGTTAGACCAGCCACTCTGGTTTATCCAGAAAAGAAGGAGCAGTGTCCGAACTGCTACCTAGACACTATGGGTACACGCTCGCGTTCTGTTAGTATCTACAGAGCCGGTGGGCCATACCCCTTTGAAAGAGGTATGCCGTGTCCGTACTGCAACGGCAAGGGATACAAAGCGGTGGAAGCAACCGAGGAAGTCAATCTCAGGATCTATTATGACAGAAAATCTTGGGTTCAGATTGGCGTTCCTATCAATATACCGGATGGATCGATCCAGACAGTGTGCGATATGACGGATCTTCCAAAAATAGAAAAGTGCAAGTATATGATACCGCAGTATAATGGTATAGAGAATTATGACCCAAATGCCAGATACGAGCGGTCTGGTGCCTCGCATCCACAGGGCTTTAAACAAAATCCTACGAAATACGCGGTTACTTTTTGGAATAGAATGAATGGCTAAGACATCACTAAACATAACGGAATCTAATGCGGTTATTCAAAAAAGAATAAACGTAGCCTTGGCTCGTCCGCTTAACAAAAAGCTGCAAGCAGCGGCCCGCAAAATAAAATCCGCAGTTTCCCCCGTCATCGAGGCGGCCCTTTTGAGCAGTCCCGAAATGTCTTCTGTGAGTAGTGGCTCTCTGAGAGCCGAGTTCGGTCTAGAGGCTGACCCGTCTTCCGAGATTGTTTCTGCAATAGTTGGCAGTCTGGATGTGGTGGTTGATCCAGTTGACCGAAACTTGAATGGTGGTGTTACCTTGGTTGTGCAACCCAAGAGCTTTGCTAACCTCTTGAGTCTTTCGTCAGCCGAACAACCAATAAACGGAGGAAGTATACCTTGGTTACGTTGGCTATTGACTGTTGGCGATTCCGTCATTATTGCTGATTTTGGTGTTGAGTTTGGGCCGCATGGTAGATCAGGGGGCGGTAGGATGTCTCCCAATTTCGCTCCCTACAAGGTGCCTAGCAGCTTTTCTGGGACAGCGGACGATAACTTTATCACAAGGGCCATAGGACGAGTATTTCCTGAAATACAATCGATCATAAGAAGGGCATTTTAACATGGTAGGAGGATCAGACACAAAACTTCGATTGGTACCGGGCCGCGAGCCTAATGACGCCACCATTTCCGAAGTTCTGTTAGACAACTTTATCAATTTTTACGATTGGGGATTTGTGGATGCTGGTCAATTTTACACGATTAGCATTCCGCAGTCTGGTATCTATGGTGGGGATCGACATAAGTTGAGGGTGGTGGATTCTCCGAATTACACCGCTGGTCAAGTTTGGGAGGGGTATCGTCAAAACTGGGTATGGGAATCTGGTGTAGATGGAACCACAGAGCAACCAATACAGATATCAGGAGTTTTTGTTGATAACACTTTTTACGCTACAGGAAATGTCACCAAGCCTTTCTATATAGATTACCCCAACGGTAGGGTTGTGTTTGATTCTGCCATAACGACCACCAGTGCTGTTCACCTAGAATACAGCCACAAATGGTTACAGGTTGTTCCCGCTAAGGGTATACCTTGGTTCCAACAACTCCAACAGAGATCCTTTAGAACTGAAGAGAATTTTCAAGTTTCTGGTTCTGGAGGATGGATGCAGTTGGGACAAACTAGGGTTCAGTTACCCGCGTTGGCGGTGGAAGTTGTTCCAGCGGTTTCGACCAAGCCCTACGCTCTGGGGGGCGGGCAGTGGGTGAACTCAGATATAGTTTTTTATGTTATGACAGAAAATCACTGGGAATGCACAAATATCATGGATAATATTGTGCAACAAAATGATAGAAGTTTGACGCTCTTCAATCCCACCCAAGTCTCCATATCTGGTGCTTCACCCCTAAATTATCGGAACGAGCTTCGTGAACACGCTATTCCTAGCGGTTTATACCCCAACTTGGTAAAATACCACTCTTGGGGCGAAAGAAAATGCTTTATAAATCAGTCCAGAGGTGGAAGTATCGTAGAATTGTCGTCTGATTTGTATATGGGCACCGCTAGGTGCAGCACCGAAGTTAAACCATTTTAAATGGTTTTTGTGTATATATTAGTAGTCTTTACCAGAGGACCAAAACAAGGGAGAATATAAATGGCACGTAACCAAAGAATATTCTATGCCTGCCAAGCCGTTATTATCATGCAGGAGGGGACAGATGTAGCCTCTACTGGCGTGGTCAAAGGTCTCCAGAGTGTTGGAATGAGTTCTAACTTTACTTTGGATCAGGTCTTTGAAATGGGGCAGCTAGAAATTTACGAAAACGTCGAAGATGTTGCCGATATCGAAGTAACCTTAGAAAAGGTTATCGACGGAAATAAGCTCATCTTCGATTTGGCGTCAAACGGTGCATGTAAGACGAGTCTTGTCTCCGCATCGAAAAACAAGTGCGATGTGTACTTGGGTATTTTTGATGATGGTGTTGACAATGCTACCGGCACGCCACGTAATGTGTGTTGGAACTCCGGTATGTATACGTCCTCTGTTTCCTATAGTTATAGTATCGACGGTAGTGCAACCGAGTCTGTTACCTTAGTTGGTAACAATAGAGCTTGGAACGCGGTGTCCTTCAACTCGACGACGGCGTCAACACGGTGGGGATCTACCGATCATACTGCTGCTTTTGACGGTACTGATGTTCCGAAGTCTGGTGTGGTTCGTCGTAACCATGTTAACGTTGCAGGATCAACACTGCCAGCTATCGTGAAGGAACAAAAGGGCGACGATGCTACCGGAATCGGTGGCGGATATCACCTCCAGAGCTGCTCTGTTAGCACTGACATGAGTCAGGAAAACATCTTGGAACTGGGTCGATTTAGCCCGTATACAAGATATGCAACGTTCCCAATCGAAGTTACCTGTGAGTTTGAAGTTATCGCCACCTCTGGTGATCTTCAAACCGTGTCTGGTGACGGTACTAACCTGAGTAATGAATCTATTATCATTCAGGATACTGCTGGTACTGTTCTCAACTTGGGAACCAAGAACAAGCTGTCGTCTGTTTCTTATTCCGGTGGGGATACCGGTGGTGGAAATGCTACGGTTTCTTACTCATACAGTAACTTTAACTCACTTACGGTTAATGGTGGTAGTTAATAGATATCTATTAAACTGGGATTAGGATTTTGGATGACATCTACTACGAAAAAGTTCTGAATAGAATAATTCAAGGTCGCCTACGCCTCCGGCTGGGCGATCTTGTTTTATTTATACACGAACCCAATAAGGACGTGGTCGAAGAGTCTTTCGACATATATGATGACTATTATAAGACGGCTTACTTTGACGGGGTCTATTCAGGCGACGAAATTGTGGAACTTCTTATAGAGAATGATTTATGGAGTCCGGTTGATGACAGAAACGCTGAGAAAATGAGTGAGCAGATTGACGAGCTAAAGGTTCAGGCTTTTCAGAATTTCTATAGTAGCAAGAAACTAGCGGGAATCAAACGACAGATTAGACACCTAGAGGAGCAGATGGGCAAGATATCGTGGAAGAAGAAGCAATTGGATCACGTATCCTGTGATGGCGTTGCTAATTTTGCACGCAGAAGTTGGATTATTGAACGTACCACAAAGCTTGCTGATGGCTCTCCATATGCTTTTGACTCGATAAACATCTCCAGTGTCATGGATATCTATAGCGACAATCAAGTCTCGTCAGGGACTTTTAGGAAAATAGCAAGATCACAACCCTTCAGAGCTATGTGGCAGTCGTCCAAAAAAAGGGGCAATGTCTTCGACAGGCCGCCCTGTGACCTCGACAACAATCAGCTTGCCCTTACGTCGTTTTCCCTAATGTACGACAGTGTTTACGAAAGCCCAGATTCCCCCGACGAGAAAGCGATAGACGACGACGACTGCTTAGACGGATGGTTTATTGTCCAAAAAAGAAAATACGAGAAGGATAAAAAGAAAAGAGAAGTAGACGATATGATTAAAAACGAGAAGATCAGGAATTCTGACGAAATCTTCCTCATGGCGTCTGACCAAGAGCAGGCTCAAGAAATTTACGGGCTAAACGATGACATTTCCAGATCCGTCATTAGAAACAGAAGCCAACAAATCAAGGACGCGGACGGCGATAGGGTTATGATTCAGGAGTTACATGATGTGAAACAACAAAATCAGATGAATAGGGTACAAGCTGCCAAGACTAAAATGAGCAGCATGGGAAGGAGTAGATAATGTCAAATAGAGAGGAATATAACGCTTTTCTGCAAAAATCTTTAAACTTAAAAAACATAAGAGAGGACAGAAAGCGGGAAGTTTCTAGGGAGACGCTATTCAAGTCTGCCAAGAAGAAGATACAAACCACGATGATAGGGGCACTTTCTACCATCGAGGATAGTTTTGGGTTTTTGTGGGGGTTTAACCCAGACGATGAAGGAGACCTAACCCCAGAACAAAGACATATAAAGGATATCTATGAGGAGGCTAGGGCAAAAATACTAGACAGGGGGAATACACAGATAAGAAACTTAGAAGCGGATTTTGCTAACTACGAAGTAAATAGAAAAAAGCACTATATTAACTTACCGGTCGTGCCTACGCAGGACCAAAAACCCAGTTCAGGAGAAAACCATGACGGATAAAGAAAGACTTATTGAAACTAAAGACAAGGACGGCAATGATCTCAAGGTGTTACTCAAGGTTCCAACCGCACAGAACTATCGAGATTCACAGGTTGAGTATAACAAAGCCTTTAGAAAAGCACTTGATTCTGGTGCGTTGCTTCGTCAAAAACTTGGCGACTACATGGAAGAGCAGGGAATTTGGAACGATGAAAAACAGAGACAAAATGATGAATTTGTCAAGAAAATTAGCAGCAAGGAAGAGTCCCTAAAAAGGGGCGGTATTCGTCTGTCAGAAGCAAAAGAGGTTGCCCTTGAACTCAGGGTGTTGCGAGCAGACTTTAGAGACTTTCTTGCTGAAAGAAACGCCTTGGATCAGAACTCGGCAGAAGGGCAAGCGGACAACGCTAGATTCAGTGAGTTGATTCGGGTGTGTATGTTGAACCCCAATAGCAAACAGCCATACTTTCCAACCCAAGAAGATTATGATGCTGCGGCAGATCAGCCGTGGGTTGTTGAAGCTGCGGGCGAACTGGCTGGTATGATTTACGGTCTTGACCCCAATTATGACAACAAGCTCGAAGAAAACAAATTCTTGAAAGAGTTTGATTTTGTTAACGAAGATCTCCGCTTGGTCAATGATGAGGGGCACCTTGTTGACTCTGAGGGTCGTCTTATTACCGAAGACGGCAGATATATCGCATATCATTCCGAAGAGGGGCGTGCTAATCAGGATGAAGAAGATCGTTACTTCGTGAATCGTGAAGGCGAAGAAATGATTGAGATTACCGAGGAAGACGGTACTACGAGATGGGAAAAGGCCGATATTGGAGAAAGGTCTCCATTTTTGGATGATAACGACAAGCCAATCGAGGCTAAAGTCGAAGAAAAGCCTGAAGAGTCCGAGGAAAAGGCCGAGGAAACCGCTGAAACCGCTGAAACAACTGAGGCGGCTTCAGATGAAGAAAAGCCTAAAAGAAGGAGAAAATCTACAAAGGTAGAAACTGATAACGAAGCCTCTTAATTGTGTATTAATTTTAGGGAAGGTCAAGTGGGGAAGTAGTATTATTTCCCCACGCTTTTAAAAGAAGGCACCAATGGCAGAGCGATTTAATTTAACGGCACAACTACAGTTGCAGGCACCTACCAATACTGCCCAAGTAGTTAATCAGATAAACCGAGATCTCGGCAGCGTTACCATTAACGCTAACATTCAAGCCGATGCGAAGAGTCTGTCTGCCGTTAGTGGTCAGCTTAAAGCTGTAGAAAAAACAGCGAAAAGCTCATCTGCCAGCATGAGCAATCTCAATAGAAATATTGCCGAAGCTGCCCGTAGATTTAGTGTCATAACTATCGCTACGGGTAGCTTTATCGGTTTGGCAAGAGCGATTAAAAACTCCGTAGGAGCAGCCGTTGAGTTTGAGAGAGAGATGATCCGAATCTCGCAGGTTACTGGAAACAGTGTTTCTCAGCTTGAGGGTCTCGGTAAGGAAGTTACTCGACTTTCTACTTCTCTTGGGGTTGCAAATCAAAGTCTGTTGGAGACTTCTAGAATTCTGGCTCAGGCTGGTTTAAGTGCCCTCAAGACCAAGCAGGCAATGGAAGTGTTGGCTAACACAACCTTGGCACCCAGTTTCGATAACATTATCGATACCACAGAAGGTGCCATTGCCATTCTTAACCAGTTCGGTAGGGAAGCAGCCAAAACTGGTCAAGACATACAATTCCTTGAGCAAGCTTTAGATGCAATTAACAAAGTCTCCAAAACGTTCGCCGTTGAGTCAAAAGACTTAATCACGGCAGTTAGGCGTACCGGTGGCGTGTTTGAGGCCGCTGGCGGAAGTTTAAACGAGCTTATTGCTTTGTTCACATCGGTTAGACAAACAACCCGTGAGTCTGCTGAGACGATTGCCACGGGTTTCAGAACCATCTTTACGAGATTACAACGTAAAGAAACTCTTGAGGCTCTTGACCAGCTTGGTATTTCTTTATCAGACGTTAACGGTAAGTTCATTGGCCCGCTCAAGGCTATTGAAGCTTTGGCTAACGGTCTAGCTGGCCTAGATCCAAAGGACGTTAGATTCAACGAGATCGTAGAACAGCTCGGTGGGTTCCGTCAGATTGGTAAGGTTATCCCACTGATCAAGCAGTACGCTGTTGCTGAACAGGCATTGTCAGTTGCGAACAGCTCTGCGGGCGATACCGCAAAAGACGCTCGAATTGCCCAACAATCTCTGGCCGTCCAGTTCCAGAAGGTTCGGGAGCAGTTCGATGCTCTGATGCGTAAATTTGCTGACAGCGAAACCTTTAGATCGTTAGCCGGAACAGTTCTTCAGCTTGCGGAAGCCTTCCTGAAGTTTGCCGCTGCTTTGGAGCCGATCCTTCCCATGCTTACCACCTTGGCCGCAATCAAAATAGGTAGGTCTCTTGCTCCCGGTCTAGCTGGCCTGTTTGGTGGTGGTGGTGGCGGAAAGCAGTTTGGTGGAGTTGTCTCCAAGTTCGCTAGTGGCGGATGGGTTCCGGGCACAGGGAATCGAGATACCGTTCCCGCAATGTTGACCCCCGGTGAATTCGTCATCAAAAAGAGCAGTGCTCGAAAACTTGGTGAGGATCAGTTGTCGTCAATGAACAGATATGCGGGCGGCGGGGTTGCTAGCCACAAGGAGGGTAAGCCCTATGTTTCATTCGCGGACCAGACCTTTTTCAAGAAAAAGGGGCAGACGTTTCAAAACTCCCCAGCGGGCAGACGTGGTGCCACAAAGTTTAACGAAAACGATGATTTTGCATACGATCTGGATGTCGAAAATGTTGAATTACATAAAGTCTCCCCTAAGAAGCTAGAGGGTGTTCCAGCATGGAAGGAGTACACACAAGCTGCTGCATCACTTAACGATCAGGCAAGAGGTCTGGCTTTCGAGAGAGTCTTAGAGGGGCTAGGTCGAGTCAAGCTCACTGGTGGCAATTCTAGAATTGACGGAATGGTGGGATCTCAAGTCACCGAAATCAAGAGCTTAAGGGAGGGTCTTGATGAGTCTAATCTTAACAATAAGATGCTAGGGGCTGCGGTCAATCCTCTAAGTTCCGTAGACAGAAATGTTGTTCCCAAGCTGACCAACACTCAGCTAACAGATCAAAAAAACACTGTTGACTTGGGTAGCTTGAAGGTACTCAGGGATAAGACTAAGGTTGATCTCGACAAAAAAGCCGCAAAACAGCTAGAGGAAGGCGGGGGCAAGGGGGCCGGAAACATCAAAGGGGCACAGCTTTCTCTGGGACGAGAGCGACAAAAGATGTTTGGGGGTATTATCCAGAAGTTTGCTGAGGGTGGTATTGCTAAAGCCAAAAAGGTGGGAGCCGCTATTTTAGATGCTGATACAGCTCAACCAGATGATACCGCTAAGGTTACCGTTGACGAAATCAACAAAAAGTTTCCAGCCTTTAAAAATCTTAAAAAGGGTGCAAGCCCAGTATCTCAACTTTACAAGTCTACGGATTTCTCTATTATCCGTCAGGGCTTGAGTGAATCGACTTCAAAAAACTTCCAGCAGGCACTCAATGACGGTCTAGTATCTGGTACAGATGCAGCAACAGCCGCACTAGCATCAGACTTGGGAACGGGTGCTTCTACGATAGACGAAGGCTCCAAACAGAACTTTATTAAGACGGTACGTCCAGCTATCCGTGGCGATCTTTTTGAGGCCGCATTACTTGCCATGAATAACAAGGGGACATTTGATGACGCACTTGATCCCGGTCGTCCTTTTGATTTTCCCGGCGGATTAAAGGGGTCGTTAAAAGATAATTGGTCTAACATGCCAAGTGCGTGGGTAGATGCGAAATCTAGTTACGAAGCTGCGGGTAGTGCCAACATGAAAGGCAAAATTGTCAAGCAGATCGTAAATGAGCTGAAGGCTCAAGGTGTCGAGGAGATGGAGACCGGCACCAAGAAAGATAAAGAGGCTAGAGCCGCTAGAGCCGCACAACAAAACGAAGCAAAGAAAAGAAACAAGGGTGGTAGCGTATGGGGCACAGATAGTGTACCATCTCTTCTTACACCGGGCGAATACGTTATCAATAAATCTTCTGCCCAAAGTATTGGTTATGGTAATCTCAACAAGATGAACCAGACGGGCGTTGCCCGTTTTGCTTCTGGTGGACTGGTTGGAGTCAGTAAATTTGCAGATGGTGGTCCAGTCGGAGGCATAGACAAAAACGTAGCCAGTGTTGATTTATCTCAGTTTGCACGGGAGGCTCCTAAAGCCGCTCAGATGATGGCCCAATTTACCAAGGGTCTTGCCGATGCATATGTTGGAATGACGGCATACAAACAAGCTATTGCAGATGGGCAGACTGAAGCAGAAGCTCTGAACATGGCCTCAAGTGCCGTTGAAAAGGCTATGTACAAGGTAGAGCCAGAATATAAGGCTGCCGTAGAGTCAAATAAAAAGTTAACAGCGGAACAAGAAAAAGTCAGCAGCACCTCGAAGCTGCTGGAGGCCGACTTGAAGCACGAATCCGCCGCGTTAAAACAAAAAGCAGCTATAGACCAAAAATATCACGCACTTAGACAACAGGGTATTCCGGCTCTCGCTGCTAGAAAAATCGCTATCGAAGCACAGATTGAACAAGATGGTGTTTTACTACAGACAAAACAACGCTTGAACGCTGCTCTTGCTGGTCGGGCCGACGAGGCAGCCGCTGGAGGTGGGGGTGGTGCCGGTGCCGGTGCTGGCGGTGGTGGTGGCGGTATGATGAACTTGGATTTCGGCAAGATTCAGTCGGGATTAGATAAGTTTGCGACAAAAGTTGAGGGAACAGGAAATGTTCTTAGTCGTCTCGGGTCCGGTCTGATTGGTGTATCCTTTATGGCTGGCACTCTCATTCAGGGGATGGGTGGATTGAGTGACGCTCAGAAGGAGCAAGAGCAAGCTGGGTTAGCCGCTGCCGCTGCTCACGGTGCGGTTATTTTGGAGGCGGGCAGTTTTGCCATACAATTAGCTGCCGGTACAGCTAGGATACTGTCCAACTTGGCGGCCAAGGCTCAGGAGTTTCAAGCTACTCAGGCAGCCGCCGCTTCTGAACTGGAAGAGGCTGCCGCGAATGTAGCGTCGTCATCGACAGAACAAGAGGAGGCCATCGCTAACACGCTGTCCGCTACAAGCGAGCAAGGCGAAACTGTAGCCAATACAGCGTCGACAGCGTCAGAATATGCAGAGTTTGGAGCCAACGTAGCATCTTCGGCCAGCGAAATGTCGGAAGTTGTGGCAAATGCGTCTGCTGTTACTTCTGAAATGGGTGAAGTTGCTGCCAATGCGTTAGCTGTATCTTCCGAGATGACGGAAGTTGGGGCTAATTTCCAAGCTGCAATGTCGGAAATGGCAGAAGTTGGTGCAAACGCTAAGGCGGTCATAGCGGAGATGTCTGAAGTAGCCGCCAACGCAACCGCTGTGCAAGCGGAAATGGCTGAAGTGACCGCCAACGCAGCCGCTGTGCAAGCGGAAATGGCTGAAGTGGCTGCTAATAGTGCCGCTGTGGAAGCGGAACTGGCCGAGGTTCAGGCCAACGCTCTGGCGATCCGCACCGAGTTTCAGGAGGCCGTGGCTAATGTACAGGCCGCCAGAACGGAAGATGCCGAATCCGCAATGAACGCGATGGCGGTTAAGGCTGAAGGCGAGGAGCTTATAGCTAACCAGCAGGCGGCGAGACTTGAGTATGTCGAGGCACAGGCCAATAGTATGGCGGCGAGACTTGAGTATCAGGAAGCTGGTGCTAACCAGCTCGCTGTCCAATCAGAGCAAGCAGAGGTACAAGCCAATGCACTGTCGATACAGTCTGAGGGAACCAAGCAAGCTGCGAATGCTCGCACAGTACAAGCCCTAGCTTTCCTCATGGTAGAAGCGGCAAAGGTCAATCAGTCGTTTATGCATCTGGTTGTAGCGATGGGGGCAACATGGCAGAACATGGCCGCCCTGAGTACACATACTCGTACTGCCGCTATTGAAAGTGCGTTTCTCGCTCAGGGTCTTGGCCTTACTATTCCAGAAATTGAAGCACTCGGAATGGCGGCGGCACAGGCGTCCAGCCAGTTGCTTACAGGCGTTGGTGGTCCAGCAGCAATTGGTGCTGCCCCAGCAGCGGGAGCCGCACCCGTTGCAGGTCATATAGCTGGACCCGCTAGGATGGCCCTTCCGGCACCCGGGGCAGGAAGTGTTCTTGGAGGAGCTGGTGCTGGAGCCGCTAGTTCAGCAGAGCTAACCGCTTTTACTGCAAATCTCACAGGGGCAAATGTGGCACTGGAACAAACCACCGCTGGTCTGCTAACCTCGAATACGACCACGAATACGAAGACGGCTGCCGATGAAACCGCAGTGGCCACGACGGCTATGCGTGTTAACGCTGATGAGTCTTTAATTGCGGCCACTGCCGGTCTTGATACTTCTCTTATTGGCACCGAAATCAGTGCAGCTCAGGCTGCGGCTGCTCAAGAGTTTTTCGCGACAGCAACGAGCAGTACTGCTGGTACTGCCGGTCTGCTTGGCGTTAACTTAGATAAAACCGCAATCTCTACGATGCTGGCTGGTACTGGTATGGAGGGTCTATCAATTTCGGCTATGGCGGCAGAACTTGGTATGAGCGAAACTGCACTAGCATCCCTACTTATGGCAAATGCCAGTACAGCGTCAGCGACAGAACTCATGGCGGCGGGTGCCGCTGCGGATCTAATGGCGGTGGCCCAAGGTGGAGCTGCTACAAACGCTGGTTTATTGGGTGTGTCGCTGGGTAGTGCTGATGCTGCGGCTACCGCTCAAGTCGCAGGATCGACCGCATTAATAGGTGCAAACGAGGCGGCTGCTATTTCTGGTGCTCAGGTTGCCGTAAGCAACGCTGGTGTAGAAGTTACCAACGCGGGACTCATAGCTTCCGGCTTGGGGGCCTCTGTAGCACAAGATGGCGTGATGATCGCCGCAAGTGGGGCGGGTACGGCTCTGGGGGCTATTGGTGTTGAAGCGGCTGCGTTAGGTCTGGGGTTGAATGGTGCGTTAATCGCTTTATTGGCTAATTCACTCGGGGTCAATGCAGATACGCTTGCTAAAGCGATTAATACCGTTGTAACAGAAGCTGAAACTGCGGCCAAGACGAAAGGCGTCATAGCGACATGGATGTCGACGGCGGCGGAGAAGATGAAGGCCGCCACGATGGGGATTATGATTGTTGTGATGGTAGCGGCGATTGCTGCAATGATAGCCTATATGAAGGCGATATACCAAACAACCAAAGCTGTAACAGCGTTGAAGCAGATGGTTTCTAATCTGAACGACGCTGCGGATTCAATGATTGAAAATCTTAAAGAATCTGGCACAGGTACCGAACAAGAATTCGTTGACGCAAGAAGCGGGGCTGCTGTAAAAGAATTTGAAGCCGCCTTGATCGACTCGGCTAAGTCAAGCATAGCTTGGAGTGAAGCCGCGTATGTCGGCGGCTCCAGCCTCGCGGCGGGACTCGCTGCGATTGCTGCTGCTGGTATGTTAACGTCATGGACTGGGGTTGGCCTCGCGGTAGCTGGTGTGGCAACAGCTTTATCGTTTGCTGTAACGATGCTTTACAACAGTGGAGACAGGGTAAACAAGGCTATGGGCGAAGTTATTAGTGCCCAAGAACAGCAGGCTCGGAAGATAATGGCAATCTCTGCTCTCCAAGCTGTCACTACGTGGAGGGCCGTCAAGGCACTTCAGGGATTTGAAACTGCCCTAAAGGACGCGGAAAAAGCTGGGCTGTCTGCCGGTGAACAGCTAATAGTAATAGGCAACGAAAGTAAGGGTCTGGTCGAGGAATACGAGGCTGGCCAGCAGAGAATGGCGGCTGCGAGTACGGGGCGGGCAGATTTACAGAAAGAGTTGGAAAGTAGGGGTGTCCTTACGGCAGGGGGAACGGAGATAGAAGGGGCAGACACAACAGGTCAGGAAGAAAACCTTGCGGCCTACAAAGAGATAACTAAGCAAGAGCAAGAAGCCCGCAAAGCACAAAACGATTTGCTAAATCAAATCCTTGCTCAAGAGGCACAGGTTCGTCGAAAACTCCAAACCGCTGTTGGAGAGCTGGTATCTGACCTGTCCAAAACAGCTCCTCAGAAACTCAATAAAGTAACCAATTTTGATCAACTACTGAAAGCGGATAAAGACTTCCAAGACCAATATAAGAAGGGTATCGAGACAGTCAATGCCGCTATTGACCTGTCATTCAAAGCCCGCATAGAGGAAGCTAAAAAACTTGGTCAAACAACAAAGGCCGCAACTCTAGAAGCCCAGAGAGACAAACAGAAAGCCATTGCTGATGTTCAGGTTCGCAAGGCTGCGATGGAGAGGGTGCTTGCCGAACAAAAGGCCAGACAGGCGATTCTCCGTAATGAGATAGTCATGCGTGCTCAGAGAAGAGCAATAGAAGATGTAAACACCACGATGGAAGGTTTTAACAACACTCTTCTCGGAGCCACCAATACTGCCGCTGCCTTTGCTGCTATCGACCCAACGATTGCTCTCGCTCAGGGGAAGGGTCCAGACGCCGCCACGTTCGATACAGACGCTCTGTCCGTTCCCTTTAGCCAGATCGATCCCAAGATTCTTGACAAGGCTCTGGAACAGGGTGTGTCTGGAATAACAATGGGTATTGGTTCTAATGTGCCCGGTGGTGGTGACGCTGTCGACAAGGAAATTGAAGATAGAGCCAACCGCATAAAAAAGAGGGTACAGACTGTTCATGGGCTTGTTGACGCAATTCCCGATGCCTTGGGCAAACTTGTCACGCAACCAATGCCCATCGATACCGCTGGTGTCAAAGCTATGCAGAGTAAGCTGTTCAAAGATATAAATAAGGCTGTCGGCGGCGGCTTGACGACGGGTGGCGTAGCCAATGAGCTGGGCACCATTGTACAAGAAGGCATCAATGAGCTGATTGACAAGGGAGAGCCTATCACTATGGAGGCTATCCAAAATCTCGTTGGTGATATTGAAGGTTTCGGAGAAGAGCAACTTGAAGCGTTCAAGAGAAGTATTGAAATTCAGAATAAGTTCTTGACTGAAATCGACAAGATCAATTCTGCGATAATTGAAGCCGAAATGAAAGTTGCGGAAGCTTTTGGAAAAGTGGCAGACACCCGCTCTCGCGTGGCAGACAGGCAAGAATCTGCCGTTCAGGGGGGCCGTGTATCGACAACCGCCACAGATATTCGTGCCGCTAGACAAAGAAGAGAGCGTGGAAGAAGGGCCGGAGCACAGCAGAGACTCGGTACAGATGCGTTGGCTGCGGGAGCCAGAGCTGGCGATGTGAATGCGACGACGAACGCACTCAAACAGCTTCAGGCACAAGCCAAGCAAAATGCCGACGCAGCAAGAACCGAAACCGATGCACTGAAGAAGGCGGGACTAAATGATGCGGCAAAAAGAAATGCAGCCGCAGCAAACCGTGCAACCAAGGAATTGGAGCGGCTTGCAAACCAAAGTGCAAGGGCCGCCGATATAGAGAAGGAGCTTGCTGCCGAAAGAGCGAGCAGAAAGCAGGTCGGACAGGTAGTTGAAGATTTTGCCTTTGGCTCTGATGAGGAGCGGGTAAATATGGGGCAAGCGTTTGCAACCACGCAGCTCGCCATCAATCAGGGCGGCATACAGAATGCGACATCGGAAGAAAGAGCACAAGTTGCTTCGGTTCTGGACAAGCTGAGTGACGTGGAAAATGTTGGGGGCAGTGGTAAAACGGGTGCTGAACTTAAAGCCCAGTTTGCAAGAGACGAGGCTGTTGCTCAGGGAATAGATCCAGCAATTGCTGATGCACTTCTTAAGCCTAGCAAGTCAGAACAACAACTTCTCAAAGAACTCAACCAGCTTGGTAAAGATGAGATTGCGGCTGCGAACGCTTTGGCTGAAAACGCTAAATCTCAGGTTCAGCTTTTGGAGGATATTAGGGATGAGTTGAAGAACAACTTTGAGAGGGATATTAACCGAGGACAAAGACAGGGTACACAGGCCAGTAATGCAACACAGCAGAGAAAGCAAGACGCGAAGGTTCTCAAGGCATACAATAAAGTTACAAAGGCTGTAGAAAAAACGTCAAAAACAGTAGAGAATCTAGACAAGACATTAACTACTCTTCAGGCTGAGTTTGCAGCACTTACCGAAACACTCAGACAGCTCAATGATCCAGACAGCAAAGAAGCTAAGAAAGCGAAGGAACAAGATCAGGACGAGTTCGCGGCTTCGGCTGGTGGACAGGCACTTGCCACTATAAAAGACCAAGAGCAGGAAATGCGTTTTTCTGCCAATCAGGAGGGTGAGGGGTTTGTGGATGCCACAATGATAGCAGAAGAGAGGACGAAGCGTAGAGGTGGCGAGACCATCTCGCAGGAGGAGGGACAAGCGGCAAGAGATGAGAGAGCACGGATAATGACTCCAGAAGGTGAGGGCTTCACTGAAGGTAATATGGAGCTGGCAGACATGGGTACACCAGAGATCGCTCGGGCAGTTGCGGCGAGCATGGAGGGCAGTAGGGTGGCCGCAAGATCCGCTATAGGCACAGAGGAAGAAATAGCGGCAAGTCCAGAGCTACAGAAGCAGGCAGCGGCTTTGGAAGCCCAATTCCAGAGGGCGGTTGAGTTCGTTACCCAGAGACTCACTGGTATCCAAGAAGGAACCATAGAGTCCCAGTCTGGTGTTTCCGCAGGTAGCGGAGAAATTGCATCCGGTGATTTTGCTGGTGAGTTCGCGGACGGTATGACGATGTTCAGACAGGGAGCTGAAACCATCCTGAAGGCAGCCGAAGCTAACAAGGTTGCGGAAGAAAAAAGGAAACAGGCCGAAAAGCAGGCTGCCGATACCGCCGCAGGCAAGGCTCGGGGAGGTCTTATTTACAGAGCCGCTGGTGGAAGTATCTTCCAACCAAAGGGTACAGATACAGTTCCGGCTATGTTGACGCCCGGCGAGTTCGTGATTCGTAAATCCGCAGTTGACAGGATTGGTGTTGGTGCTCTCTCTGCATTAAATAACGGTGTTGCTTATCACGCACAGGGTGGTGTTGTGGGTCTGCCAGAAGCGGGTGCTGCTGGACACGCCTTTATGGAGACTGTTGCTCAGGGAAATAAGGGTAATATGATCAAGTCTCTTCAGGTGGGCTTTGGTATGGGTGGTGCAGACGCAAACAAAGCGTGGAAATACTTGGTTTTCCTGTCCAAGAAAGGTAAACTTGACTCTTCAAAGCTTGCTGGCTATAAGGACTTGGACGCTTCTCTGGATATACTAAGGGCGACCGATGCACTGGAGTCGATTGGTGCCGGTTTAGGGGCAACTATTTTCAAACCGCTACAGGTGAACGACGTATACCCACTTGCCGCAGGTGCGTGGCAACCCAAAAAGGGTCCAACCGACGAGGCCAGAAAAAAGGTCCAAACCGTTATATCTAGATCACAGGCTCGTAGAGACAAGCTTAATAAGCTGTTGACTGATCTGACGAACGTGCAGGGCACGAATAGTGCGGGGCAGTTATTTGCTGGCGAGCTGGTATTTCAGGGCGGGTTTACAGCACAAAATATGTTCGATCAAATCCTCGACATATCTACTGATGTCGGTGCCGAACTTGTCCGCGAAAGAGGTAGATATGCCAGTATGGATACACAGTTCAAGCAGGCTGGTGAGATTGATCCGAAGGGGAAGCCCACGGTAGCGGCGGTGGCTGCATGGACAAACCTGACTGGCGGTGGTGGTTTTGGGCCAATTTCCCAAGCGGCCAATGTTCAGACAGCGGCGGAGACAGCCAAAACCGCCAGAGACAAGGCGGCTCTGAAGGAGGATGCCACAGAGGGTATGGACGCCAGAGAGAGAAGAGCTTGGGAATGGCTGAACACTGCGGGAGTTTTGACACTAGCTAAAGGTGGATCTGTAGGTAACGTTCTCGATAGTGTTCCTGCGATGCTTACGCCGGGCGAGTTTGTCATGAGTCCCGAAGCGGTTAAAAAGCATGGTGTTGGGTACATGCGTGACCTCAACAGGGGTCGTGTTCCGGGCTTCAGGAGAGGTGGACTTGTTGGCCGTGGAGTTGCTTACAGAGCTAATGGAAGTTCAGGCCCAGAGTCTGGCGGTGGTGCGGTCTTGCAGATAGATCCCAGTCTTCTTCAGGGAGTTTTAGATAATTTTAATGCACTCTTTAGCCAAAACCTCGATAATATAGTATCAAGCTTCTCTATGGTTAGTTCGTCAATGGATAACTTGGCGACAGCACTTGGGCAGCCCATCACAATGAATCATAACTTCTCAGGAGACATGTCACTTGCCTTTAAGATCGAGAATGCCGATCATATCAAGAAGAGCTTTGCCGAAGCGATCACCCCAACACTGACTAAGATTATAAGCGAAGAAGTTGACAAGAAGCTTAACGACATGAAAAATAACCCATAAGGACGGACAATGCCATTTGCAACACATACCCCATTAACGACGCTTGTGATCACGGGAGGTCCGACCCGCACAATGCCTCTAAATGCAAAGGGTCCGACTGCATGGGATAAGACAGCCTCACTTTTTATGGCCGCTCCGCCCGAAGGACGGACAACTTTGTGGATTGGAGTGTCCCCAAATGTTCGTGCGAGTGGTGATGCGGCACTATACGTCAATGGATCATATGCAACCGATGGTAGTGACCCCCCTGTTGGGGGTGCCTATGAGGGAAACGCTACTTTAGCAATACCCGCGACAGCCGGATTTCCAGATGACAAGAGATTCAATCTACATATCGAGTCGTATTTAATAGGGAGCGGTATAAACACGGCACCGCTTTTTCTGCCCGTTCCTGAAAAAGATCCGTATCCCACAGCAAGCACAACAGCCGATCTGGTGGTTGCTGGCGACGTTGCGTCCGCAGGCTCTGCACCGGGTACGACGACGGCCAATGCTACACTGGCTATCGAGAGCAACATCGAAAACAACGACAACGCACCACTACATATAGAAAAAGATTTTAACACCTCTACTCACACAACATTATACATAAATAACAGGATGGGCAGCGGACACCTGCCTCTAGCAATGGAAAGCACCTATGTGTCAAGTGACAACGTCCCACTAATTATAAGAACACCTCCTTCGGGGAATATATCATTGTACACCTCGGGTTATCTGGAGTAAGAAATGGCTATTACATTTACACCACAAAGTGGATCAGCTCTGACTATAGGCGGTCAGTCTAGCGGTACTATATCCGGTCCCTTTCCTAATTTTTCTGTAAGTAAAGAGGTTAGAAGACAGGACGGCCTCATTCTTGGGGAAAAGTTTACTATCAATATCACCGGCGTGGCATTGATCACCAGCGGTGCGTCTCATACGACAAAAGGTGCAAGACAGGCCGCACTTATCACTATTGCGAACAACATTGTCACTGCGGCTATTGGGGCGGCAGGAACCCTACAGATAACTGGGTATGGTGGTAGCGGTAGCATGTCCTTTAGTAACTGCATACTGGTGAGTGCTGAGGCACAAGATCAGGACGAAGCTACTATGGGTACTCAGAATCAGCCCTACTCCTTTACGTTTGAAGCCACTAGTGGTGCTGGTGCCGATGTAGGAAGCGGACTTTTGGAAAGTTTTGAGGAAAGTTGGGACTCTTCGGTTCAGGAGGGGCCATATTCTTATAATGGTGGGGCTGCTTATAGGACATGGACTGTAACTCATTCTGTTAGTGCACAGGCTGTTAATCCCTACCCCGACGACAGTGCTATGGGCTGGGTTGTCGCAAAGAGTTATGTTGATAGTAAACTTGTATCCGATCCTTTTGGCGGCGGCCTCACAGACCAAAGAAACCAGAGTGTCACTGTCGACACCGCCAGCGGACTCACGGCGTATAACCATGTGCGTCAAAGAACACAGAACATAGCTACGGGAAGTTACAGTGTCCAAGACACTTGGGTAGGAAGTCCATATCCAGCCTCGCATACGGTTGAGTATTCGCTGAATCTTGATGCCACTGCTGAATACAATACCGTAGATGTAAACGTGTCGGCTCAGGGGTATGAGTCGGGCGGTCCCGAATCAGGAGCCACGTCTTCCAAATACAGCAACGCACAAAACGGGTGGGGATCGATTAAAACCGCTGCCGAGAATGGTGCTACAGCTTTTTATTCGTCAGCCGGAGGCACAGGCACACTTCGTACTATCAAACGGGCAACGTCAGAGTCTCACAACGAAACAGACGGTAGCCTGAACTACACTTGCACCTTTGATGATGCAAAGATACATTATCCGAATGCTATTTCCGAGTCTCTAACTGTTACTTACAATAACGAGGATGCCTTAAATCAAGTTGTTGTTGTTATTCCTGTCTTGGAAAAGCCTGATGGTCCCGTCATTCAGGATATGCAAACCACCAATGAAAAGACTGTATCCGCGTCACTTGATCTTGGTATGAATAGAGACAGCAGAACTGCTAAACCAAACGGCGATTCGTTAGTAGGTGCCTATGCTCCAGCGGGTGGATACCGAAGGTCGAGAACCGAGAGCTGGAATCCGTATAGTGGTAGCTATAACTTGTCAGTAGAATGGGTGTACGTGTAAATGACAACTCCACCAAAAATGTTTGACGCCTACGTTTCTAGCTGTTCCTCCAGTATAGGGTGGGGAGGTCAAGGCGGCTCTTTGAGCATGAAGCTTATCGAAGACCCAGATAATGGTGTAACCATCAGTCTTCCAGACTTGGGAACCCCTGTTTATTTTAAGTACGGAACTTTTTATGTCGGAGGTTTGTTTCAGAGGTTCACATACAGCGAAAGCGTTAGCGGTGGTAGGGTTTATGACATTGTTATTGAGTCTCCATCCAAACTAATGGACGGCGTTCAGTGTGTGATAGAGAACTTCATGGGAACTACTGATTACTTTCTAAGTGGTGCAAACCAAGGGTTTTTCAGTACAAACATACTTAGTACCAATCTCATCTATGGAAATATTGAGAACGTTTATAACTTGTTTGGATTTTATGAAAACCCCTACTACGGCGGGTATTTTGGGGGATCGAATTTTAATAGTTCGGGCATGGAAGTCGATGCGGCACTGTTTGCACTTGGGACGCTTGCCCAAAGGGGATCTCCCCATCCTCTGGGGGGTCCGGTGAATATCAATGGAAACTTTATTAATGTCAATGTGGATGTTCTGTTCCAAACGGTACAGGGTATATGGAATGTTTCACAAGACGCATACAGAATCAAAGGACCATCAAAAAGTATTAATGGTTTAGTCTCTGAGATATGTGAAGCTATACAGCTAGACTATTTTTATGATATTGTGCCAGATCCTGTCACTCAGGGTGCCGATGCCACTGGCCAACTTCCTGACGGTGGCGGTGAAATAACCGATCCTACGGTCGTGGTAAAAGTTGTCTCAAAACAAGCACAACCAACACCAGATGCGATTGAGCAATTTATAACAACTAGAAAAGCCACCGGTGATGTTATATCCTACAGTATGGGTAAAGAGTTCGGAGATGCGACGACTCAAAAACTTGTCTGGGGAGGTAGAAGGACTAGATATCAGGTGATTCATTCATCAATGTGCTCTCCAATCTGGGGAAAAAGTGCAGGAGGTATGTATAACACTCAGGGTCCGACAGCTCTTGTGCACTCACATCCATCAAGACAAATTACTATTAGCTTAGGCAACGATTTTAACAACGCTCCGTGGCAAGCCACCCTGTTTGAAATAAGAATGGCAATGCAGGGCAAGCAGAGCTGGGAAATTTTCAAGACTTTTGAAACTATCGCTGGATGCGAGCCTAATGGCTATAACAACATATTCACATGCCCTTGGACCGGTGCTTTTGACGCCACTAAGGATGTTTTGAATATGCTGGCCAATGGGGCGGGAAATGCCGCAGACACTATTCTAACAAGCAAAGAACCGGGTAGAAAACAGTATCAAAAATCAGCCAATGAATTGGGAGATAAAATCTTCGCCGCAGTATCTAATGTTTCCAACAATTATTACTGCCAACAATTTCTGGTTCCACTCGCTGGCGAGTCAACGTCTCGGGCACAAATGGAATACGTCCCTCCCGGTAGTTATGAAATAGTCAAGGCTTGGGAAATCTCGGACGCCGCTTTTCTGCAACTACCGATGGCTGCTGATATAAAATTCCGAGACGGGCAGGGAAAGCAAAAAAGCATGTGCGGATGGGGTCAGAACCCAAATTATGACTATAGTGGACTGGGTAGCGACTATGACGTTGGTTTGATGGACTTTGCAGGGACGATAGTTTCCACCAAAGGAAGCCCCGACAAGGAGCAGATGTGGGACGGATGGGGCCATTGGGTTCCCTTTAATGCTGGTGCTACGGTAAAATCTTGGGACCATATTACGACTCCAGATTTTGGACTCAGCGTTTTGGCTTCTTACTTCTTTGGTCTCACTGTACCGCCATCGAGTTATTTCGATGCCAATTTTAACGGAGCATTGCAGTTTGCTATTCCTCCCGATAATGTGATCCCAGAAGGGTTCGGCATACCACAAGAGAGCACACGATATAACTATGGACCGTGGGTCACTTTGATACCAAGTTTTTCTCCTGAAGGCAAAGCGGAAGTTATCGCTGATGAGTCTATGCGTCCAGAGGTATTTGGTGGGTACGCTAACTTACAAGCTATAGGAGGTGTTGTTGCCACGGCGGGTGTCGCACGGATGACCGCCAACGAAAGTGGAACCTTAGAGCTAGTTGGGAAACCAGAAGGGGCGATAGGGGAAAGATTTGCTAATTCTGGTCCTTACTGCACAAATATAGACGTTAGTATCGACGCGACAGGAGGCATTAAAACATCTTACAAGTTTAATACATGGACACCAAACTTCGGCAAGCTAGCCAAGTACAATATAGACAGGATAGCAAGCATAAACAAAGCCTCTTGGAACTTTGCCAAGAAGCTGAGAGACCGAGTGGAAAAAAGACCATTCCCTAAACACAAGTTTGAAAAAATGGATCTCTCGCAAGCCAAGAGACATCAGGCCCCCAACGTGGGTGCGATTAATGGTGTGCTAGGACCGGGTAAACAGGTTAATCACAATAAGCTTGGTGTTCAGGGTGGTGGAGCCGCTGGTAACGCAAACATGCCCGGTTTAGGAAATCTCGCATAGAGGAACGATATTATGCCAATGGACGTATCTTGTAGCTTTGGGGCAATTAGTGACTCCGCAGGTATTTATGGCGTACAGCCTCAGAATACGGCAGTCAACTCCCAAGAACAAATCTTTTCTCCGGTCTTGATTCGCAAGGGTATAGCGTATCCGCAGCATATTGCTGCTTTCGAGTCTCCGGGTTGGACTTCCTCTGAAAGTGGCCCCTTTGGAAACAATCAAGTTGGACCCACAAGAAACGAGTTAGATCCATATTTTTCAACGGTCTTTGGGGATGATGGCACTGAATGGATTAAAGAGTGTGACTTCCAAATGATGGTCAACGATGGGCAGCCCGTCAAAGGTTCTGCGGGGGATGAACTCAACATCAGAAAGGTTGACCGAGAGACTATCGATCAGGTTGTTGTTAATGGTTTTAGAGGCCCCCTCGTCTTATCTGGATGGGGATTTGATATTTGCGACAGACCCGTTCCCCCCAAAGCGTGGGATGAACCATTTGCGTTTGACGAAGAGGTGGTAAACGACAGGTCAAAATGGAAAACCGGCCCCGTGAATCTACAGTGGGACGACGAGAGAAAGGTGTGGCAAGGCGGCCCACAGATACTGTGTGGTGTGGCTTCGGGAGGAGTTCCGGCAGCATCCAGCCCTTGTTCACCGGCAAGTTTCACGATGAAGGTTTTTAGAAAGTCAGAGACGGGCCTTGACGCATGTGTGCTTGGGGAGACTGTTACAGTGATAAACAGAGACCCGAGTCTTTCTCAATCCGCTGTGACGGGCATGGTTTTTGTTGTTGCCGTGAGAATCAATTACGAATGGATACCTATTTGGGTAGGATGTCCAGAAGGACCGCCGCCAGAGACTCCCCCCCCTTGTACAGATTGTACCCAGTCTGGCACGACTAATCAAGGAGGAGGATATGATCCGCCGAGCAGTCTGGCTGGTCAAGCGTCTGAGCCGGATCGATGGTTGGATCAATGTGGAAATTACCACTATTATGATCCCAGAACAGGCCGAGAATGGATGGAATCGGCACCACCAGAAGAGTGGAGATACAAATGGTGCGAATGGAGATCACACGATGAAAACGGAAACTTTTATGCAGATGGTCCGATGTTATTCTGTACAGATCGTCAGGACGACGACACTGAAAAGAATCTTGGGCCTGCCGCTGACTCGATGTTTGATGATCCGTCTTTGAAACCCTTTGTGGACCAGAAAGATCATCCCCCCGACTGTTCATAGCCTTTAATCGGCAGCAAAAGCCGCAGATTTAGGCAAGAAAGTAAATAAATGTGTATACTATAATAAGAGTTTATTACCAAGGAGAACTTAAAAATGGCAGAAATTAGGTTTCAATTACTAAAACAGGCGGATGGAACGCCTGCTCTGGACACGCTGTCCGGTTCTGGCTTGGCCTTTTACGGGGCTACTGCCGGTTCTTCGGTACAGATTGGAGCATATCAGGGGACGACCAGAGTAGCTAACGCTGCTGGCAGTTCCTATGAAGACGATACAAACAATATCAAGTTCAAGACTAGCGTGTTTCCTAGTGGGCAGTCGGAACTATCTATTTTGGGCAGCGACGTGGATATTGGGCTTTCTGGTATTAAGACCATGCAGGGCACGATGGGTATTGAATTTGGACATACTTCAGAAGTGAAGGTTCAAAATGTTCAATTGAGAATTTACGACAGAAGCAATGTTAATTATCCGGCTAGCGGCGTCAACACCAAGGCCGCCGAGATTATCAACTTTGATGGGAACACATGGGAAACACAGGGGGCTACTGGTGATACTTCCGACGCAGTGGGTAGCGGAGACGCTTTCTGGTGGGGAGAACCGTGGCCAGCCGAATTAGTCAGCAAAAACTATTACACCAACAGCTCATCTGTTGTCTTTTGGAACGGTAAAGACTCAGATGCTAGGGTAAATGGAGATGCTAGATTAGATGCCGCAGCGGTTGCTGGATCTTATGATTCGGTCGGCGGTACTGGCATCATTCTTCCACTTATGGATAGTCCGGGCTCTGGTGGCGTCCAATTACAAAATGCTGAAGTTGTCAGCGGCACCGGCATGGTCTGGCCGAAGTGGTCACAATATATTACGACTTCATCAAACCAGCAGACTTATTTTGGCGGAAGCACGGCTCATAATTTTGGAGACGGCTCAGATACCACAAAAACAGATGGTGTCGCTCCTATAGACGGAACTTTTGGTGGTACAGGGGTCGATACTCACCACACTTGGTCTATTGCATTGTCTGCATCTCCCCTATCAACCGGCTCGAAAGAGGACTATGGACTTTATGTCTCTTTAGAATATCTGTAGGAAATATCGTAGGATCTAAAGAGTGGGATATAAAAACTACACTATCAGAGGCAAGACTGACGGCTTTGGCTGCCAGTATAATGCCAAGCTGTCTGGACTCGCTTTTTGCTTGAATAGCGGAGGCTGGCCAACTCAGTACCGCTATATTCATACGCCCTTCGCCACCGTCTCTCATGGCTGGCGAAAGGAAGATAGGGTTGCACAACTTAATGAGTTTATCGGAATTCCCGATAACCGTATTGGCAAAAGAATACACGTTCCCAAGAAATTTGAGACCAAGGTATTCAATGACCCCAACGCTTTCTATAATTCATCGGTACTAGATACTATTAGGGAGTATTATTGGTCCACCCCTAAGCCACAAGACTCGGAAAACGAGATAGTGGTTCACATCCGAAGGGGCGACGTTCAGCCACATAATGGGGGAGATCGTGCCAGACGCCACCTGCCTAACGTTTGGTACAATACTCAAATTCCCGATATTGTGTCTAGATACCCCTCTCACTACAAGATAACTATCCACTCCGAGGGAGAGATGCCTGAGTTTGAGTCTATTACAGATGGCTGGCCTCAAGATATAGTAGACAGGACCGTTTTCAAGCTTGATACCTGTTTGACGACCGCTTTTCATGAAATGGTTACAGCAAAGGTGTTACTTATGAGTAAAAGTGGGTTTGCCTACACCTCTGCAATTCTCAATACCAACGATATATTTTTCGTCCGCAGCGGGGCTAGGGGACAGAAAATCCCTCTCGGTCATTGGATCAGAACTCCGTGGGGAGGGTGATATGATATTAAACAGAATGTTAGTTGGAACAAACAGCGGAATCGGAGATTGTATCTTAATGAATGGTGCAATCCGACACCTAGCAGATATATTTGACTCTATTTCGGTCTTGGTTATTGGTCCGCATAATACGTGTCGTCAAATTACACATATGTATAGGGATAATGATAGTATCGATGTGCTTGGCGAGCCTCCTGCACGTACTTTTTGGCAGGGCGATAAGAAGAGGCGAATTTGGGCAAGCAGGCATCCAAACTGGCATATACGAACATTCTGGTGGCCAGTAGGTAAATTCGTGTACCACGCCGTGGAATGCGGGCTTAATCCTGAAACTAATTGCTGGCCAGAGTTGTTCTACACTTATGTGCTGGGTGGCGGCGACCCCCAAACTATGGGGTATGAACGTAGATATGAAAATTTTTATGTTGAAAGAGATTATGCTAGGGAAGACATTTTAAAAAAAAGACTTGGATTACCTGCGGATTATGCCTTTGTTGTGGATAAAGGAGAACCCAGTTCGTCTCACTTTCACATCAAACCTGAGACAAAGTTCCCCATTTTTAAGCCGCACTACAGGGCGGATCTTTTTGATGAATATACCATATTTGACTGGATGGGTGTTATAGAGGACGCAAGAGAGATCTATACAATCGACACTGGGTGGCTACATCTTATGAAGCAAATGCGACTAGATAAACCCAAGTTCTATTTCGACAAGCTACGCAGACCACTGTCTAACACCACAGAAACCAGATATCTCAATGACGACTGGGACAATGGCTGGAAAGTGATGGACATATAGTGAATCTTTTTCTTGCACATAATTCAGGGCTAGGCGACTATATCCTAATGAATGGTGCCGTGAGGTATTTGTCATCACTAGATGAGATAGAAAGCATCGTTTATTTGTGTCAGAGTACGCCCAATAAGTTTAGACATCTTGTTCGTATGTATGGTGGAATGGATAAGATAAGGCTCATTGAAGAGAAACAGGGAAGCGGATTCACTTCACAGAGAAGAAAAATACGCATATGGGGAAAGAGATTCTCCGATCATGAGTCAAGAGCGTTCGCTTGGAATGCAGCCTTCTGGGAGCCTTCTATGGAGATTCGGGGATTAGATCCAAACAGAGATTGCTGGCCGGAACTTTTCTATTCTGTGCTTGGAGCACCCTACTCAGCTAGACACGAATATTTTCATATACATAGAAATCTCAAGAAGGAGGCGAGTCTCACAAGAAGTCTTAGGCTGCCTGTGGATTATGCCTTTTGCGTAGACCGAGGTGCCAGACCGAATTTCAACCTTTCGCCACCAACCAACCTTCCAATCATCAAGCCTCACGATTATCCCGAGATTTTGCATGAGTATGATATTTTCGATTGGATGGGCGTTATCTCTGGGGCATCAATAATATACACAATTGATACAGCGTGGATGCACTTAATTAAATCTATGAGACTGAACGTCCCCAAGTTCTATTATCACATGCGGGGCGACTACGTCAAAAACGTATTCACGAGCTGTTATATCAATGACAAGTACGATAATGGATGGGAAATTGTTGATAAGCATGGAGCTATTCTGTCTCAGTAGCTATTTCAACCAGTATCCATTTTTTAGCTGGTGCCCAGTAGCCTCCATTTTGATCCATCCGCCCTCATATTCATCATTCAAGTACTCTGTGCCATGTATCCACTTTTCTCCAGTATTTGGATCGTTCCACCAGTATTTGGGTATGTTTAGATTGAGGGTCTTGATCAAGTGAAACCAGCCCGTATCAACTACATGTAGCTCGGAAGCCCTTTCTATAACTTTGAGCCAGTCAAAGATAAGGGTCGCGTTCCAATCATAGGGTTTTCCCGACCAAAGCTGGTATTCTCTGGGATTAACGATAGGAAGCGTTGTGTCTGGGTGACATCTGAACGAATACTTTCTCCCCTCGTCTACCACAAAGGCGTATTTGCTAGGCAAGTTAAGAGACTCAAAGAGAGCCTCCTCTCTTTCAGCGTCCCTGTCTAGTCTATACTCGGTATGACGTTTTTCGTAAGGCACATTTTGCATAGCATAAAAAAGACGTGGCCACGAAATATTGTCTACATCAAGCCCGTGGTTGCTAATGTTTTCTATCCAGAGATGTTCTTTGGTTATATACTTACGAGCAAAGGGTTCAAATTTAATGCGGGGGTTGTCTCGTACTATTTCCTCGTAGGATGCGTTCTGTCTAAGCATTGCCTGACGAGCACTTTTAGGATGGGGTTTAGCATATGGTATAATGCTGTCGTCGTTTCTGTATATCCACTCAACATGTCGCAGTCTCGAATCCCAACACAACAGATAAACCCTATCAAACTTTTCCGCTAAACACCTAGTCGCCCCGTTTAAAACGATGTAATCGCCTAGTCCAGTGTTGTGACAGACCACGATACCATTCATGTTATATAATTGATCAACTTTAGGGGTGTATAGTATAGGGTATATTGTGAACTTTTAACAATAGACTGACAGAAGACTCCATCCTCTCCACAGGACATATCCTCTCGGTACTTGATGTCCGATAACACTTCCTTCCTTGCTGACATGTGGCCGTGACAAATTGGCAATCTTGAGGGTGCCTCTACATTTGTAGATGGAAGCGGGTCTGTCTTTACCACTTTTTCAATATGGGTATCCTTTACAGGATCAAACTCCCGTAGACCCATGTTGTAATTATGAACAAGAGCATCTATTTCTTGTGACTGAAAGATATTTTTGATAACCTCACATTTTTGTGGGTGAATAATATCATCGACATCACAAAAACAAACAACGTCACCGGTTGCTAGTTCGCCGCCCTTGTTTCTAGCTCCCCCTGCCAGCATCCTGTTTTCAAAGTGATAGACCTTGATGGTAGGATCGGCACAGCCTAGAGACTTTAATCCACTGGCAACTACTAGTATTTCATCCGGTTCCGTTGTTTGCATTTTGATGCAGGATAGAGAGTACTCCAAAAGATGAGCGTCTCCGTCGTAGCATGTTATACAGAATGAGACTTTCATCTAGTCGGACAATAGGTTTTTGACCTTATTGTTAACGGCCTCCTCTGCGTCTCTCTCAGAAACTACAGTAGAGTCTCTGACATAGGTTTCGTGTATCAGATTTGAGATGTCGCCTCTAGCGATAGGTAGGTCTCTCGTTGGAAAATTATGCACATAACAATTAGTATGCACCTTCTCGTCCTTCCAGACACTCACGGTGACAACATATCTATCGTGTTCGTTCAGATTATCTATAGCTTCTATTCTGCTTGTCATTTATTCGACCGCCTTGGTTTTAGGGTTCCACTTGGTCCAGCCCTTGTCTGGAAGCCATTCGCCTTCAGAATCTTTTCTTCGAGGAAATAGTCCACCACCCTTTTTGTTAACCCCAAAGGCTAGCTTTGCCCCGCAGTCTAAACATCTCAGTTCATGGTATTCATTTCCATCATTTTCGCGAACCACGAATCGGAGGTTCTCCGACCCGCACTTGCCGCAGGCTGTTTCTCCAAAAACCTCCTGAAAGGCACCCAGTTGTGCGAACAGTTCTTTTGGTGTATCAACATTGAACTCTACCGACAGCTTGCCTTCTCTGTAGACTACTTTCATTTTTACCTCCAGTTGGAATCATATCCCTGCATAGACTCTGGGATATCCTTAGATTTATTTTGATACTCGTTTAACACCCCTAGCATTTTAGAGGCCGTCTTTTTACCTATATCCTTGATTGAGTCATAAGAGTCGGTTCCTGAATCAATGAACTTGAGCACATCAATATCCAGTTGTTTGCATTTTGCATCGATGAAATTGATTTGAGGTTCACTGATAGAGTCCTCTTCTTTCCACTCCCCATCCGTAGGCACTTGTACCGTTTGACGTACAATTGCCGCAACGTCCTTCTTTCTTGTAAGTTCTTCTGCCGCCAAGCATTTGACCTTTAGTGCTTTCCTTAAAGCTCGTCCCTCTGCTCGCGTGCTTGCTGTTGCCGCCGGATGGGCACAGAATAGATCGTCTGTGTTCCCATGCCAAACGTCTGCAACGTCTGCAAAAGTCCTGTACTGTCCAGAATCCATCCAGTCAATAACAACCTCAAATACAACAGTCGCTCTACCCGGTCCATCGGGGTCGGTAGCTGGAAATACTTGGGTAGGTCGGCTACTTACTATTGTCCCTAAGACCTCTTCTGCCACACGACGAAGTCCCGCACAAACAGGATTGCCGTCAATGAGTTCGCGGTCTTCAAATTTGCTCATCACATATTCGTTCCAATTCTCAGAACCATATGCTGGCATCAAATCCTCGCTCTCCTTAACGCCCTCCTCTTCAGCGATTCCTTCCTTGATGCTCTCAACATCAAATAAGTCCAAATCTTTTCCCATTATTTAATCTCCAGTTCGATAAATCTCTTGTCCTTCGGTGGAAACTTGTCCTTCACTGCTCCCACCTCGGTCGAAACCAAATCCCACAGTTTTCGCTCCACGCTTTTATTCATGTTTCTGCACAAATATTTTACTCTAATAACGCAAAAGCCCTTAGAGATAAGTAGGCCGTTTTTTATGCTATCCATTTTGATCGTGTTCGACAATTTGTCCGCACCAAACACGGGCAAGAAATGCTGCGGCCCGTCTACCTCTATTATAGTATTGAGTTCTGGCAAAAGCAAGTCAATTTCAAAATTTCCTTCAATTAATCCTTTTTTATGCATGACCACTTCGTAGCCAGCTTCTTCCAGTTTTTCCTTGAGAAACTTTTCTTGCTTCGATCCCTCCAGACACGCTAAACGCAATGCCCTACCAGCCTTCTCTTGCATCTCTCTCCTTTTTTCGGGAGACATGTTGTCCCACCTGTTTTTTGCAGATTTGCAAAACTTCTTTTTTTCAGCTTCGGGCATTTCTCTCCACGCCTTCTCGACACCCATGCTGATCTTGGTTTTCTCTTCTTCAGTTCGCTTCAGCCCCTTAGTTGGATGTTTGGCCCGTCCGTTCTGGATGGCTAGCGACTGAGATTCCGATCTGCTTCTGAGGGTGTGCCCGTTTTTCTTGAGGATTCTTTCTATCTTTTTAGGATAAGTCTCAAGCTCCTTGGCTAGAGAAATTGTGCTGTGACCCTCTGTATATTTCTTGATCACATATGATTCATCTATATTCTTCATCTTAACCTCCAAAAGTATTTATTGCGTCTACAATGTGCAATATTTCTTGGTCCTTTAAAAAAGGGTGGATGGGAAGACTCACCATTCTTTCGGCATATTCTTCCGTTCTAGTTAGTTGTGTCTCAACCCTTCTGTAGAACGGCATTTTATGTATTGGTACTGGGTAGTGGATGCCGCATTCTACATTATTATAATCCAAATGCTTCATAAACGCATTTCTATTTTCAGAATCTTTGAGTAAAACCGGTAATATGTGATACACCTGTAGAGTATTGTCGGTCAACATCCACGAAATTCTATCATTATTTATTTGCGATCTAATTTTATTTGCCGCGATAGATCTGGATCTATTCCACTCGTCTAGTTTCCGAAGCTTCCAATAGAGAATTATAGCCTGTATGGAATCTAGTCTGTGATTATGCCCAATGCCCTCGTGTACGTATTTTTCTACCGATCCGTAATTTCGGAGCAGCCTACACCTTTCAGCTATCTTCTCGTTGTTTGTCACTATTATCCCAGCGTCTCCAGCGGCTCCCAAGTTCTTACCGGGATACAGAGAGAAAGCTGACACATCACCCACGCTACCAGCAACCGTACCTCGGGGGGATTTGGCACCGTGTGCCTGAGAAGCGTCTTCCAGCAATAAACAATCGTACTTTGATGCGAGATGTCGTATTTTATCAACAGCATCGCAGCATCCATACATATGGACGGCCACCACTAGACAGCTTCCGGCTAAACGTGGCTGCGACAAGTATCGCTCAAGTTGACTGGTATCCATTTGCCCATTTTGATCTACGTCAACCGGTTCGATTAGTGCATCAGGGTACGCTTCCTTTATAGCTAGCCAAGTCGCTACGAATGTATTAGCTGGCATAAAAACCAAGGGGCACCCCTTTAATTCTAACGCTTTTGCGGCCACTTTTATAGCATCCGTTCCGTTGGAAACCCCTATCCCATGCTGAGAGCGGCAGTATTCAGCAAAAGCTTCCTCAAACCTTTTGACTTGAGGGCCGAGTATAAATTGGGAAGTGTAGAACAGTTCTCGTATTTCTGGAACCGCCTGTTCTTCTATCTCTAGCCATTGTGCGTTGAGGTTGTTAAATTTAACCTGATTCATACAGACTCCCTGTTATGTGGAGGCTCAAGTCTTTTTGCTCAGGCCCCCAGTCTCCATTTAAAAAGTTGGTGATAGAACTGTGTAGCGGGGACTTTGGTTCTATCGGTATAACATCGTTTCCATAAAGGATCGTAGACGTATTGTCGTCCCAATGCAGAAAAGAATTTTCGTTTGCGTTAAACTCTAGGATATACATTCTGTTCTTCATCCCATAAGACCAGCTTGCGTTGATTTGCATACTGGTTTCTGAAAATTCAAGAACCCCCACTGTACTGTCGTCTTGGTCAGAGTTTTTGTCTCTTTTGAAGTCTAGCCACTCAGATCTCACGGGTGCTTCGTCTAATAAGTAACAACCTATTGAAACGTCATGTGAAGCTAAATCCCATCTGGCATTAACATCGGTACGAACAGGGCCGAAGTTCATCCTGTTAGCTATTATACTTTTCGGCTTTCCCAATCCTCCAATCAGGGTTTTGATTTTTTGTACCGCCGGGTTGTAAGTAAATAACCAGTCTACAAACAATCTTGAGTTATGTTTGTCCGATATTTCATACAGCTTTTGACAATGTTTCAGATTTGTGTCTAATGGTTTTTCACAAAATACATCAATACCACGCTCTAGGAAGTGTCTGCAAACTTCGTAGTGGCTTGCCACTGGAACAATCACAAACACAGCATCGCAGGACAGCTTTCTGTAATCGCGAACCTGCCTGTATTTCTCTCCTATCTCGTGCCAGTCTACATCTCTTTGTTCGCACACGACGATATCTCTGTGTCCCAGTTCCCGTAGGTTTCTGAGGATCACCTTGCCCCAGTGTCCTAGTCCGACTATACCTATTTTCACTTTAAATCCTTCCCGCTTAACTCTCTTTGTCGATAATCGTATTCGGTAGCTTTTATCGCCTGATAGATATTGAAACAAACGTTTCGCCACCTGAGAGGATTGAGGTCCATATTCCTGATGTTCTGTAGCATATGAATCCTGTAATCGTCATCTCTAATACATCTATCTAGGTCATCTTTTAATTTTATAGGGTCAGTTAAGATGCACGTTTTATAATTATGACGCTCAACAAAATCTCCGTATATATTTTCCATCAGGGGTTTTGAATTTTCTACCCAGTTTGGTTCGTGAATAACTACAGGAATGGTTCCTACGAACCAGCTCTGAAGAAATCTTAGGTTATGCAGCCATAAAGCATGATTCGGTATGATTTGAAAAGACGCATCCCTGACTTCTCGACTGAGATCTGCATATGAGATCTCAGACTTCCTGCCCCTGTGAAAAATTCTGTATTCAAATTCGGGAGAATCCTTAACTACCGCCCACGCTGCCGATAGTGCTTTTGCTCTATCGGGCCACACACCTACATGCCGAGGGCTATATGCACATATTCCTGTTTTGGTTTTTTTAAGTGGGTCAATAGGGTAGATTCCCTCTTTTTCAAGCTTGTAGTCTATGAAATCTGTGAAGTACACACTTTGCATACCAGATATCCATTGTTCTCTGGCACATGAGTATAAGACAACAGTACCATTCCTTCCTATCTTATCTAGAAATTTGTGATGAGCGGCACACGAGTCCCTTCCCCCAAAAACTCGACCTCTGTGTCTGTTGGGACTATACACAGGTTCGTCAAGCATGAAAACCTTATATCTGTAATTTGCGAGAAAGTCCCACTCAACACACCTTCTGTATGTTGCCAGATCTTCTGTCAATATTATTTCAGCTTCAGAGTCTAGCATGTCTCGATAGCTTCCGTCCTCTTTAGCAATATCGTATTCTCCACAAACATCGAAAAATCCAGAATCTCTAAATATATCAGGGTTGCAGCGTGAACGGCCCCACTTATTCGTTTTGTATATAACATCAACCTTAAGCTTCTTTTCAGACAACTCTGGGTTGCTATATTTTCTCTTTATTTTTTCTTCTGTAAAGACAGGAAACATACCGACTCCTACACAATACCAAGAGAGGTGTTAGTCTGGGATATACTTTTGTCTTTGGTGCACACACCAACAGCCGCTCTAATAGCATCGATATTTTCTGGAACTACGTCGCTTTCTTGATGAACAGCTTGCATATACAGTAGCTTGTTGCCCCACACACCTATGGTATCGCTCCATACGCAGATCTCTGGCATGTCGCCTCTTGGTCTGCCTATATCTTTGGCGTATTCCATTATTTCGGCTGTTGATCTGATTCCGTCCGAATTATGAACGACCCGAACTCTAGTCGTGCTTTCAAACAGGGCGACCACATCTTCAACCCGAACCTCTGAGCGTAGGTCTGCCGCAATACTATGCATATGCATAAGGGTGGTGGGGACTGACACAGAGGTGGTGAAAATTTCCATGTCTGTCAGGATAGTGCGAACATCTGGGCCGTGGTGAGAGGGAACTACCAAGTGTGGAACCAATGCATTAACGGGTCCATGATATATGTCCCACGGATCGGCTGCTCTTCTAATCATAGTCGCGTGTACTTTTTCTACTCCGTATGTATCATCCAAAACCGATAAGGTTCTACATAACCCTGTCGTGTTACAGCTAACAACCCTAATAAAGTTTTCGTTAAGACAATCGTTATAATTACATTGAGCAACAAAACTCTTGCCCACCTTTGGCTTTTCTCCCCCTTGGAATATGGCCTTA
>Ga0114932_10000316_pt1 | contig 57436 bp, 55 predicted proteins | sample 2SBtaG_2_FD_87286 | JGI IMG/M metagenome (GOLD analysis project Ga0114932, IMG submission 87286) | Deep subsurface microbial communities from Kolumbo volcano to uncover new lineages of life (NeLLi) - 2SBTROV12_ACTIVE470 metaG | ecosystem: Environmental > Aquatic > Marine > Volcanic ...
CGCACCACCGCTCACCCAGACCAGCTCCGGCAACCGGTCCCCGTCGAGGTCCACCGCCGCCACCGCCGACGAGGTCTCGCCGTTTCCGAGGTCCTCCACCAACGTGCGACGGGTGCGCGTGAAGCGCGTGCCCAGGTTCTCGTACACGTCGACCTGACCGTCCAGACCGCCCGCGAGCAGGTCCAGGTCGCCGTCGCCGTCGAGATCCGACACGGTCAGGTTGCCACCCCGACCCGGCATCGCCTCCCCCACCACGCTCTCGGGCTCCGGCAACACCCCGTCCAGGCCCCAGCTCGATCCCTGCTCGGTGAGCCGCTCCAGGCCGGACGCCGGCGTGTCGCACGAGACGGCGTCGCCCCATGCCCAACCGGCGGGGAGGGCCGTGTCGGACCCCGAGTCGGTGACGTGCTCGCCCAGCACGGTGCCCGCGCACGCCCACAGCCAGATCACGGGCGCTCCACCACGATGCGCCGCCGCACCGGCAGGTCCAGGTGCTCCACACGAGCCCCGTCTGGCCACGTCACCGTGAGGTCGACCGACTCCGCCACGCCCAGGCCCACGTGCAGCCAGCGCGAGCTCTGCGCCAGCGACCGCATGGTCTGCACCTCGCGGGTGGAGCTCCCACCCTCCCACGTGGCGACGAGGCGGGCCCCGAGCGCCTCGAGGTTCGGCGGCTCCCCCTCGATCCGCACCTCCACCCACGCGCCCTCGCCGCACACGTTCCACCACGCCGTGGGCGGCCCCGGCGCCCCCGAGACGACCACCTCGAGGTAGCCGTCGCCGTCGAGGTCGGCGGTCACCAGGCCGTAGTGGTCGGTGGCGTCGGCGAAGGCCGCCGGGGTGTCCTGCACGAACTGCATCGGCCCCTCCCCCCGGAAGAGCGCGTCGGGGTAGCTCGACCCCGCCGAGTCGCCCCCGAGCGGCGCGCCCCCCGCCACCGCCAGGTCGGCGTGACCGTCGTTGTCGAGGTCGTCGAGCGCCACACTCCAACCCGACCACGCCGACGGCTCCGCCACGTGGGTCGCCGTGAGCCCCATCGCCTGGCCGGCGTCGTAGTAGCCCTCGGAGTCGCTGGTCAGGCACACCAACGAGCCGATGCTGCTGGCGCAGTAGTCCAGGGCCCCGTCGCCGTTCCAGTCCCCCGTGACCAGGCCCATCGCCGACATCACGAAGTCCACGCCGAGCTCGCTCGCGTCGTTGTGCAGCGTTCCCCCGTCGTTCCGGTAGAAGGCGTTCGGCGGCACCTCGCCCTCGAGCTGGGCGCGGTCGCTCAGCACCAGGAGGTCGGCGTCGCCGTCGGCGTCGCGGTCGGTGAACACCCCGGTGATCGCCAGGCCCGGGGTGCCCTCCGGCGTGAGCTCCTCGCCCACCACCCAGCCGGTGTCGGTCTGCAGCAGCACCACGTCGCTCGCCCCGGTGGGTGCTTGGGAGTCGCCCGACGACGCCAGCTCCTGGATGCCGGGCAGCAGCGCGTCGAGGTCGCCGTCGCCATCCACGTCGCCCAGGCTCAAGGTGCCCCGGATGCCCTTCGGCCAGGTGTAGGTGAACCAGAGGGCTTCGGCTTCGCTGAAGACGAGGTTGCCGAGGTTCCAGGCGACCGCGAAGAGGTCGGCGCTCACCAGCAGCAGGTCCGGCAAGCCGTCCTGGTCGAGGTCGCCGACACCGAAGTGCGACACCCCACCCTGCAGGTCGCCGGTGAACGCCTCGCGGCTCCCCACCTCGTCGAAGACCCCGTGCCCGTCGTTGCGCAGCACGCGAGGGAGGGTGGACTGGGTGCCGAAGACCAGGTCGATGTCGCCGTCGCCGTCGAGATCGCTGGCGGCGAGCCCGCCGCCGAGGTTGCTGCCCGCCGTGCCCTCGAGCGCGATGTCGAGGCCGCGCTCCTCGGTCTGGTCCTCGAGCCGATCGAAGCCCGCGACCGGAGCCTCGCAGAGCACCTCCTCGCCCCACCGCACCCCGTCGCGGGCGGCCTCGGACGCCCCGGAGCCCGTGTCCACGCCGTCGACGTGGTCCCCTCGGACCGTGGCCTGGCACGCGAACACGTAGAGCAGCATCCCGTCCAGTGTACGCGGCCTCTCAGTCGGCCCCGCCGACCATCACGTAGGCCCCACCGGCGCGGCTGCCGCCGCCCAGGGCGTCGTGGAAGTACGCGCCGAGCACGATGTCGTCGAAGCCATCGCCGCTCATGTCGCCCAGGCCCGCCATGCTGTGGGCGTTGTAGCCCTCTTCCGACTCGCCCTCGATGATGGCGTCGGCGTCCTCGAAGTTGTGGCTGCCGGAGGCCGGACCCAGGAAGAGGAAGCCGTAGCCCCGCTGGGCGTCGCCGATGCTGCGCCCCGCGACGTAGTCACCCACCAGCATGTCGCTCTGGCCGTCGCCGTCGATGTCGCCGGCACCCGCGACCTCGTAGCCGGGCTGGCCGCCGTAGTACCAGCTGCTCTGAGGCACCAGACGCACGGAGGCCGACCCCGAGATCGTGTTGCCGTCGGTGAGCGGACCGGTCAACACCCAGGCGCCCCGCCCCCGAGACCCGACCATCACGTCGGCGTAGCCATCGGCGTCGATGTCGCCTGCTGGGGCGAGCTTGTGGGCGGCGTAGAGGCTGGTGTAGCCGTCTTCGCTCGCATCCCCCCAGATCACCGCGTCGCAGTCCTCGTCGGAGAGCTCGCTGGGCAGCTCGCTGGCACCGCGCAGCAGGACGATGTAGCCGTCGGTGACGCCGGTGTACGAGTCGGCATCTGGGCTGCCCGCCACCAGGTCGTCGAAGCCGTCGCCGTCGGTGTCGCCCGCCGCCGCCACCGACTCGCCGAGCCCCCGGTTGGCCACGTCGGAGGTGATGGCCACGTCCGCGTCGCCGGTGCCGAGGTCGTAGGCACCCGACAGCGGACCGAGCGCCACCCAGACGCCGCCCTCGTAGCTGTCGCCGTGGTAGTCGCGGCCCACCGCCACGTCGTCGACGCCGTCGTTGTTGAGGTCGCCCACCCCGGTGAACACGCCGGCATCGGTGTCGATCGTGAGGATGGCCAGCGCCTCCTCGTCGACGGCCAGCGACCCCGCGGTGGCCGGGCCCGCTACGAGGTAGCTGGCGTAGGCGCCGGGCAGCAGGATGTCGGCCAGTCCGTCGCCGGTGGCATCGCCGGCCCCCGCCACGTCGGACATGGCCCCCGTGCTGTAGTCGCACCACGGATCGATGCAGTACTGCGCACCCTCGCGCGCGTCGTAGGTGCCGGACACGGGCCCGAGGAAGGTGAAGCCTCCGCCCGCGCCGCTCACCAGCACGTCGGCCAGCCCATCACCGTCGAGGTCGCCCGGGCCCGCCACCGTGTAGCCCACGTAGTCGTTGGAGACCGTGCCGTAGATCGCCGCCCGCCCGTCGGTCACCGACAGGTCGCCGCTCAGCGCGCACTCCCCGAGATCGTCGGCCGCGTTGCAGTTGTTGTCGATGGCGTCGCCGCACGCCTCCCGCGCGTCGGGGTGGATGAGCGCGTCGGCGTCGTCGCAGTCCTCGCCGCCCTCGGCGTCGGTGGCGAAGCCGTCCTGGTCGGCGTCGAAGTCGTCCCAGCCGTCGCAGTTGGCGTCGAGGCCGTCGTACCAGGTCTCGGCGGCGTCGGGGTTCACGGTCGGGTCGGTGTCGTCGCAGTCGCCGTGGGCGGCCTGGTAGCCGCTGGGCTGCTCGCAGGCACGGGTGGTGGCGGCCGCGTCGCCCCAGCCGTCCTGGTCGGTGTCGGCGTACCAGGTGGCCGCATCGGCGGCATCGTCTTCGTCGACCTCGCCGTTGCAGTCGTTGTCGACGCCGTCGGCGCACCACTCCGACGCGTCGGGGTGGATGCCCGGGTCCTGGTCGTCGCAGTCCAGGGCGTCGTCGGTGTGGCCGAGGGGCGCGTCGCACGCCACCTGCGCCTTCCCCTCGGCGTCCCCGAAGCCGTCGCCATCGGCGTCGGGCCACCAAGGGGGATCGTCCACGGTGCCGTTGCAGTCGGTGTCCTCGCCGTCGCAGACCTCGCGGGCGTCGGGGTGCACGTCGGGGTCGAGGTCGTTGCAGTCGCGGGTGTCGTCGAGGTAGTCGGCGGGCTGGGAGCAGGCGGCCACGGTGCGATCCGGATCCCCGAAGCCGTCGCCGTCGGCGTCGGCGAACCAGGTGGGCGCATCGACGGCGCTGTCGGGGTCGGTGACGCCGTCGCAGTCGTTGTCGACCGCGTCGCAGAGCTCGCTGGCGTCGGGGTGGACGTCGGCGTTGGCGTCGTCGCAGTCGCCGTCGGTCCAGGAGCCGTTCTCGGGCAGCGCACACACCGCCGTGCCCGCCTGGTCGCCGAAGCCATCGGCGTCGCCGTCCACGTAGTAGGGCTCGGCCTCGCCCACCGCGGGGTCGCCGTCGTCGCAGTCGGTGCCCCCGTAGGCGAGCGCCCAGAGGCCGTCGCCGTCGCGATCGGCGATCGCGTGCTCGCGTGCGGTGTGCTCGCTGTCGGAGATGAGCAGGCAGCCGATGAGAAGCAGCATCGTCGGGGCTCCTACGCCCATGGTTGTAGCCCACGGCGGACCGCCAGCGCTACCGGACGCCCACTCGCAGGCTCGCGGCACCGCCTTCAGCGTTACCAGCGCAACATGGACGCGCTCCCCTGGATAGGCATCCTCTTCTGCCTCACCCAGTCCGCCATGTTCTCCGGGCTGAACCTGGCGTACTTCTCGATCGGGCGCATGCGGCTCGAGGCCGAGGCGGAGGGCGGCAACGAGGCCGCGCGGCAGGTGCTCAGGCTCCGGGAAGACGCCAACCTGCTGCTCTGCACCATCCTGTGGGGCAACGTGGCGGTCAACGTGCTGCTGGCGCTGTTGTCGGAGTCGGTCTTGAGCGGCGTGATGGCCTTTGCGTTCTCCACCGTGGGCATCACCTTCTTCGGCGAGATCATCCCGCAGGCGTACTTCTCGCGGAACGCCATGCGCATGGCGGCGGCGCTCAGCCCCGTCATCCGCTTCTACCGGGTGTTGCTCTACGTGGTCGCCAAGCCCTCCGCCCTGGTGCTGGACGGCTGGATCGGACCCGAGGGTCCGACCTTCCTCCGCGAGCGCGACATGGAGCTGATCCTCCAGAAGCACATCCGCGAGGGAGACTCCGAGATCGGCGAGACCGAGGGGCGCGGCGCGCTGAACTTCCTGACCCTCGACGACCGGCTGATCTCCGAAGAAGGCGTGGAGCTGGCCCCGGAGACCGTGCTCGCGTTCCCCTCCAAGCTCGATCTGCCCATGCTGCCGGGCCCGAACGAGCCCGGAGCCAGCGAGCTCATCGAGACCCTGAGCGCGTGTTCCTACAAGTGGACCGTGATCACCGACGAAGCGGGCCAACCCCTGCTCGTGCTGGACACCCCGAGCTTTCTCCGGGAAGTGATGGCGGGCAACGAGGACCTCGACGTGTACGCGTTCTGCCACCGGCCGATCGTGGTGATGGACCCCGAGGCGACCCTGGACACGGTGCTCGACCAGCTCGTGGTCGAGGCCGAGCACCACGAGGACTGGGTGATCGATCGGGACGTCATCCTGTACTGGGGCGGCGACGTGAAGCGCATCGTGACCGGCGCCGACATCCTGGGCCGGCTGCTCCAGGGGATCGCGCAGCGCACCCACCAGGGGAAGCACCTGCCGGTTCGGCCGGCTGGGTAGCGTCGGCGCTCGGAGCGTGCTGCTGGGTGTGCGTCACCCGACGGCCCGGCGCCGCGCGAAGCCCTCGGCCACCGGGGGATCGAAGTGCACGTCGAGCTGGGGGAAGGCGATGACGACACCCGCGTCCTTCAGGGCCCACCACAGGGTCTCGTAGAGATCCGACTGCCGGTTGCGCTGCTCCCATGGATCCCGGATCCAGACCCTCACGGCGAAGTTGACCGAGCTGTCCCCGAAGCCGGTCATCTGCACCACGGGCGCAGGCTCCGCGCAGGCGTAGTCCAGCTTCGCGATGGCGGACTCCAGGGCCCGGCGCACCTGGTGCATGTCGGAGTCGTAGGTCACACCGACCACCGCGCAGATGCGGAAGCTGCCCTCCCCCAGGCTGAAGTTGCGCACGGCGTCGGCGACCAGGTTGGAGTTCGGCACGATCAGGGCCTCGCCATCGCGCGTTCGAACCACCGTGGCGCGGATGCCCAGCTCCTCGACCCGGACCACGCTCCCTGCGATCAGCAGCGTGTCGCCCGGGCGGATCGAGCGCTCCACCATCAGGATCAGACCGCTCACGAAGTTCTGGGCGATGTTCTGCATCGCGAAGCCGATGCCCACGGCAAACACCGCGCCGGCGGCGAAGAGCGCGCCCAGATCGATGCCCACGGTCTGGAGCGCCACACCCAGGCCCATGGCGAGCACGGTGTAGTGGGTCAGGCGCTGGACCAGAGCCACGGTGCCCTGGTCCGTCACGCCGCGAACGTGAAAGGCCGTCACCAAGCCGCGCTGTGTGAGGCGGGACAGCCAGAAGGTCAGCACGACGACCAGCAGGAACAACGCGATGGTCATCAGGCTGATCGGCGTGCCCGCGATCTGGAAGAGCGAGAGGTTCAACAACCCCTCCGAGGTCTGAACCAGGCCGTCCAGCTCGCCCAACACCTCGCCTGCATCCATCGGAACCTCCACGTCAGTCGTTCGCCGCGGAGGGCACGGCCCTCCTCGCGTGCAGCTTAAGTGCACCAGGCCTCGGAGACCCGTCGGCGACCCCGCTCGGGGCAGTTCGCCCCAGCCCGGTGCATCACGCCCCATCCGACCGGGTCAGGAATCCCCAAGCGGACGCTCGAGGAGTTGGCACGGCCCTTGAATGCATGGAGCGCTCACACTCCAGGACGGAGGGTCGCGCCATGTTTCGCCGTGTCGCCGCCCTGCTCTCGGGCGTGGCGTTGATCCTCACCGGCTGCGGGCTGGTGGGCACCCTCGTTCCCCTGGAGCTGGGCGACCGAGGGGCCTCCGATCTGGCGGTCGGCCTGGTGGGCTCCGCGTACTACCTGGGCATGCTCGTTGGAGCGCTCACCCTGGACCGGGTGGTGCAAGCGGTCGGGCACGTGAGGGCCTTCGCGGCCTTCGGCGCCCTGCTGGCCGCCAGCTGCCTGGCGCTCGGAGAGGTCACGGCGATCGCATCCTGGGCGACCCTCCGCCTCCTGGCCGGCGGGTGCATCGTCGGGCTCTTCCTGGTGGCCGAGTCGTGGCTCGCCGGGGAGTCGAAGGCCGCGCGGGGGAGCCTGCTCGCTGCCTACAGGGCTCTGGTGGGGCATGGCGCTGGCCTCGTGTGCCCTGGCCCTCGCCGCGGCGCGCCGCGGGTTCGCGGTGCCACCGGTCGACGATCCCGGCGAGCTGGTGGTGCTGCCGCGCACGAGCGCCGAGGTGTTCTCCCTCCACCCGGACGCGCGCGGCTCACCCGCTGCCGGTGGGGCGCACCGCGATAGCACCGCGTGCGAGGCCCCATGACGAGCGACCCCGCGAGCAGCCGCCACGACGCGCCCCCGCCTGAGCGGCGGGTTCAGATCTCGCGGTCCCCGAAGCGCACGGTGTAGAGGTCCGTGCGCCGATCGTTCCAGCACTGGACCGTGCCGGTCCTCCGGTGGCGCCGGAGCACCTCGAGGTCGAGGTCGTGGGCGACGACCGTCTCGACGTTCGGGTCGGCCTGCGCCGAGATGCCGTCCTGGGGAAAGGGCATGTCCGAGGGGGTCAGCACCGCGCTCTGTGCGTAGTGGACGTCCGCGTTCTCCACGAAGGGGAGGTTGCCGACGCACCCTGCCGTGACGGCGAAGAGGTGGTTCTCGACGCAGCGCGCCTGGGCGCAGACCCTCACACGGTTGTGCCCGTAGCGATCGTTGGTGTTGTAGGGAACGAAGAGCAGGCTCGCCTGGTCCGCCGCCACCTTCCTCCCCAGCTCCGGGAACTCGACGTCGTAGCAGATCAGGATGGCGACCCGCGCCCTGTCGGTGTCGAAGACCTCGACCGTGTCACCGCCGCGCACCCCCCACCAGCGCGCCTCCGAGGGCGTGATGTGGATCTTCTTCTGGGCGTCGATGCGTCCGTCGCGGTGGAAGAGGTAGGCCACGTTGTAGAGCTGGTCGCCCTCCAGCGTGAACTGCGACCCACCGATCACGTTCACGTTGTAGCGGGTGGCGAGGTCGTTGAAGAGCTCGAGGTAGCGCGGCGTGAAGGTGGCGAGCTCCCGCGCGGCGTGGCCCGGGCGGTTGCTCCCGACCAGGCTCAAGAGCTGCACGGTGAACAGCTCGGGGAAGAGCAGGAAGTCGGCCTTGTAGTCGCTCGCCGTGTCGACGAAGAACTCCACCTGCCGCTCGAACTCCTCGAAGTTCGCGATGGCGCGCATCTGGTACTGCACCAGGGACACCCGCACGGGCTGGGTCGCTCTCAACACCCGGCGCGCCGAGCGCTTGCGCACGTACCCGAGGTTCAGCCACTCGAGCGAGGTCCCGTAGCCCAGCGACGCCTCGTCCTCGGGCAGGTAGTCCGCGAGCAGCTCGCGGAGCAGGAAGCCATTGGAGACCTGCGCGGTCAGCACGGGGTCGAACAGGCGCTTGGCCTGCACCTCCTCCACGTACTCGGCCGCGCTCATCGAGTCGGCGTGCGCCGCGTAGCCTGGGATGCGCCCGCCGATGGCCATGCGCTTCAGGTTGCGGTCGCGGCAGAGCCGCTTGCGCCAGTCGTAGAGCCGACGCGACAGCTTCATCCCACGCCAGTCCGGGTGGACCTGCAGCTCCACGCCGTAGAGCGTGTCGCCGTCGGCGTCGTGGTTGCTCAGGAAGCCGTCGCTGGAGATCGCGCTCCAATCCCCCCAGACGTCGTGGTCGCCGGAGTCGATGATGAGCTGCGCGCAGGTGGCCACGAGCACGCCGTCGGCCAGCACCCCGGCCTGGGCTTGATCCCAACGCCGGAGCTGTGCCTCGAGGTGCTCGCGGGTCCAGGCCTCCATGTCGGGGAAGCAGAGGCGCTGGAGCTCCACCAACGCGTCGAAGTCCGCAACGGTGAGGGGCCGAAGCTCGATCCGCGTCTCGAAGTCCTCGAGGTCGATGCGCATCATGAACCTACGCCGCTGCGGGATGCAGGACCTGCACCGTCTGGAAGGGTCTGGTCGTCCATGGTTCGGTCTCCGTTCGCGACGCGCTCCACGCGGTCGACGCGGGTCAGGTCGTGGGCGCTGACGACGCATCCGTCGTTCAGGGTTCTTCGTCGCCTTCGAGGTAGGTGTATCCGTCGAGCGCTTCGCGGTAGTGGCGCAGCAGCAGCCGCGCGTCCTGGCGGGTGAAGCCGCGGCCGTTCCGCAGGGCGTCCTCGGAAGCCCGCCGCACCGCCGCCAACAGATCCCGGGGCTGGTACTGCACGTGGCTCAGCACGTCGGCGACCGTGTCGCCCTCCTGCACGTGGTCGATGACGTAGCCGTCGTCCCCGTCGAGCGAGACGTGCACGGCATGGGTGTCGCCGAAGAGGTTGTGCAGGTCCCCCAGGATCTCCTGGTAGGCGCCCACGAGGAAGATGCCGAGCAGGTAGGGCTCCCCCTCGCGCAGCGCGTGGAGCTCCAGGGTCGCCCGGACCTCGCGCAGGTCGATGAAGCGGTCGAGCTTGCCGTCGCTGTCGCAGGTGATGTCGGCCAGCACCGCCCGGCGATCGGGGCGCTCGTCCAGCCGATGGATCGGCATGCACGGGAAGAGCTGGTCGATGGCCCAGGCATCGGGCACGGACTGGAACACCGAGAAGTTGCAGAAGTAGATGTCGGCCAGCGCGCGCTCCAGCGCCTTGAGCTCGTCGGGCACGTAGCGGGCGGTTCGCACGGCCTCGCGGACGCGGCCGAGCACCTGCCAGTACGCCCGCTCCAGCGCTGCGCGGTCCTCGATCCGCAGCATCCCCATCGTGAAGGCGGTCAGCGCATCCTCCCGCAGCGCGACCGCGTCGTGCCAACACTCCTGCGCGTTCTTGGAGGTGACGTTCTCGAAGACCTCGACCATCTCGCGGAGCAGCTGCGGCGCGTCGGCGGCGACGGGAGGCGGCGCCCCCTCCGAGCTGTGGCCCGACCGGCCGAGCACGTCGAAGACCAGCACGGAGTGGTGGGCGACCAGCGCCCGGCCGGTCTCGGTGACGATGTTCGGGTGGGCGACGCCGGCCGTGGCGCATGCCGAGGCGATCTCGGCGACCACGTGGTGCGCGTACTCGGTCTCGGAGTAGTTGACGGAGGACTCGTAGCTCGTGCGGCTGCCGTCGTAGTCCACGCCGAGACCGCCACCCACGTCGAAGTAGCCCATGGGGGCGCCCAGCCGAACCAGCTCGGTGTAGAGGCGCGACGCTTCGCGCAGAGCGCTCTGGAACGAACGGATGGCCGTGACCTGCGAGCCGATGTGGAAGTGCAGGAGCTCGAGGGTGTCGAGCTGCCCGGCCGCCTCGAGCTGGCCGACGGCGGTCACGATCGCGGCGGTGGACAGGCCGAACTTGGCGTGGTCCCCCGCCGAGGTCTGCCAGCGGCCCTTGCCGGGACGGCTGAGCTTGGCGCGCAGGCCGAGGCGCGGCTTCACCCCGAGCCGCTCGGCCACCCGGAGGACCAGGGGGATCTCCGCGAGCTGCTCGACGACGATCATCGGGTTCCGCCCGAGCTTCTGCGCGAGCAAGGCGGTCTCGATGTACTCTTCGTCCTTGTAGCCGTTGCACACGATCAACGCTTCGGGGTCGTCGAGCAACGCCAGGACCACCAGGAGCTCCGGCTTGCTGCCGCACTCCAAGCCCAGGTGGTGCGGCCGACCAAAGCGGACCATGTCCGCCACCAGGTGCGCCTGCTGGTTGACCTTGATGGGGTACACGCCCCGGTACCGGCCCTGGAAGTCGTAGGCCTTGAAGGCCTTCTGGAAGGCGCCGGCCAAGGTCGCGATGCGCCGCTCCACGATCTCGGTGAAGCGGATCAGCAGCGGCAGAGGCAGCCCGCGGTCCTCGAGCTCGCTGACCAGGCCGTACAGGTCGATGGCGCCACCGCGCGGGCCCCGCGGCGTGACCAGCACGCGCCCTTCGGCGGAGACCGAGAAGTACTCCTTGCCCCAAGCCTCGACGTTGTACAGCTCCAGGCTGTCCTTGACCTTCCACGGGCGCATGCGCTGCCCTCCCCTTCACGAGACCCGAACCCTCAGGACTTGGCGAGCCGCTGCGCGACCCCCGCCACGAGCAGCGGCCACACGGTGGTGGCGTCGGCGTGGACCTCCGCGTAGCGGCCGCCCTCCGCTGGAGGGGCGAACTTGCCCCAGCTCACCCCCTCGCTGTAGCTGCAGCCGGAGAGTCCACCCCAATGCACGGGCTCCGGGCAGATCCGCACGCCGTAGCTGAAGCGGCTTCGAGGCCCGTCGTCGCCGAGCGCCTCGGTGAGGCAGTCGAGGAAGGGAGGCGCTTGCTGGGCCCAGTTCCGCGGCACGCCGCCACCGATCGTGAAGATGCCCAGCTTCGGAGCCTTCGCCACGAAGCGGGTGTAGTGCACCAGATCCCGGTACGGGTCGAAGCCCACCTGCAGGGCTTCCATCGCGTCGCTCCGGTCGCACCCCTGCGCCCGCATGTGGGCGGTGAGCGCGGCGGTGCAGACCTCGAGGCCCATCTCGCTGTCGGTGAAGGCGGGCACGAAGATGGGCACCCCACGGCGGTAGGCCTCGGCCACCGGACCCCGAGCGCCCGGCGAGCGCTCGTCGAGCCAGCCACCGAAGACCCGGAGCACGTCGGCCGAGCTGAAGGTGGGCGGCAGCCGCGGCCAGATGTGGCGGCCCACGACCTCCCCGAGCCGGTTCAAGTTGGCTTCGAGCTCGTAGGTGTCGTACACGCGGTTGTAGCCGCGCTCGAAGAGCGCAGCGTCGTCGACGTCGGGCCGCGCCTTGTAGTGGCGCATGCCGGCGAGCTCCACCAGGCCGTGGGTCATCAGGGCGCCGGTGGAGACCACCGCGTGCACCCAACCCCGCTCGATCATCTCCGCGATGAGCAGGTTCATCTTGGCCACGGTCATCGCACCCGAGAGGGTGAGCACCACCCGGCAGTCCGGGTCCCGGATCATCGCCTCGAGCACGTCGGCGGCTTCGCCGAGCCGACGACCGCCGAAGCTCGTGCGCGCCATCGCCCGCAACAGCCCGTCGAAGTCGTCGAGCGCGCGGGGATCGAGGGTGTCGAGCGGTGTCAGGCCGTCCTCGTCGCTGTGGTCGACGAGGCGGCTCTTCCACGGATCCACGCTACCAGTCGACGTGGTGGTGGTGGTCGTCGTCGTCGTCGTCGTCGTCGTCGTCGTCGAGATCCGCCCCCGTGGCCTCCAGCTCGGCCCAGACGTCTTCCGGGTCGATGTCGGCGGCACGGCAGGCGTCCTCGACGGTGAACTCGCTCATGGGCAGCCCGTACCAGGCCAGCACGTCGGCGGCCTCGGGGCTGGTGGCGGCCAGCTTTCGAACGGAGGCGCGGCGATCCAGCATCATTGCCAGTCCTCCGAGCGCTGGGGCCGGCGCGGGGAGCGGTGGACGCCGCCGAGCTCGTCGTCGTCATCGTCGTCGACGTCATCGTCGTCATCGTCGTCGAGGTCGAGGTCGTCCTCGTCCTCGTCCTCCCAGTCGTCGTCGTCCTCGTCGTCCCAGTCGTCGTCGTCCTCGTCGTCGCGCTCGTCGTCGTCTTCGTCTTCGTCGTCGTCGCCCACGTCGTTCCAGGCGTCGTCCATGTCGTCGTCGTTCCCCGGGAGGGCCGCGACCAGCTCGCCCTTGAGCTCCCAGTAGTTCACACCGGCGTCGCGACAGAGCTGCTCGAGGGTCTCGTTGCCCTCGAGGTCCTCGAGGTCGATGTCGAATTCCTCCAGCACCTCCTGCACGACCGGGTCGGCCTTCAGGAGCGTGGAGATGCGCGTGCGTGAGGTGATCGGCATGGGACCTCCTGGGGCCAGCGGGGCCCGTCGTCCGCCCTCTGCCAAGCACATCCCGTGCCAACTCGGTAGACTGGACGCGCTGGGAGACGCCCATGTCGAAGCGCGGTCGGCTGCTGGTCGTGGTCGACCGGAGACGACATCTCCGGGGGCTTGCCACGGAGATGGCCCGGAGGGGCTTCGAGCTCGCCTGGGTCGGGCCGATCGAGAAGGCGGCCGAAGCCCTGGCGACCACCCAGGTGGACGTGGTGCTCTGCGCGTGGGACGACGGCGAAGGGTCGGCCCTCGCCCGGCAGGTGTACCAGCACCACGACGGCCTGCCCGTGCAGCTGATCGTGCCCGAGGAAGGCAGCGAGTTCCTCGACGCCGCCAGCCGCGCCGGGGCCTTCGGCGCGCTGATGGAGCCGGTCGATCCCGGCGCCCTGGAGCTCGCGCTGGACCGCGCGGTGGAACACGCCGCCCTCCGCCGCGAGGTCGAGCGCCTCGAGGCGGTGGTGCAGGACAGCAAGGGCTTCGAGGACCTGGTCGGCGCCAGCCCCGCGATGCGCAGGCTCTACGATCTGCTGGAGCGCGCGGCCGACAGCGACGCGACGGTGCTCCTGACCGGCGAGAGCGGCACGGGCAAGGAGCTCGTCGCCGAGGCGCTCCACCAGAGGAGCCGGAGGTGCGGTGGCCCCTTCGTGGCCGTGAACTGCGCGGCGGTGCCCGACGCCCTGCTCGAGAGCGAGCTCTTCGGCCACGAGAAGGGCGCCTTCACCGACGCGCGGAACACGCACCGAGGGCTCTTCGAAGAAGCCAACGGCGGCACCCTGTTCCTCGACGAGGTCGCCGAGCTCGGGACCCTGCTCCAGCCCAAGCTGCTTCGCGCGCTGCAGAAGCGGGCCATCCGGAGGGTGGGTTCCTCCAGCGAGAAGCCCTTCGACGCCCGCGTGATCGCGGCCACCAACCGGGACCTCGAGACCCTCGTGCACGACGGGACGTTTCGCGAAGACCTCTACTACCGGCTGCACGTCATCCACGTCGAGCTGCCCCCGCTGCGGTCACGCGGCCAGGACGTGCTCCTCCTCGCGCGCACCTTCCTCGAGCGCCTCGTGGTGCGCTCCGAGAAGGTCATCGACGGGCTCACCCCCGAGGCCGAGCGCAGGCTCATGGCCTACCGGTGGCCGGGCAACGTGCGCGAGCTCGAGAACGCGATGGAGCACGCGGTGGCGCTGAGCCGCTCGCGTCGGATCGACCTCGACGACCTCCCCGAGCGCATCCGCGGCTACCGTTCGAGCCACGTGGTGGTGGCCGCCAGCGATCCCGAGGAGCTGGTCCCGATGCACGTGGTGGAGGAGCGCTACATCCGCCGGGTGCTGCAGGCCGTCCGCTACAACAAGACCCAGGCCGCTCGCATCCTGGGCTTCGACCGCAAGACCCTCCGCCGGAAGCTTCTCCGCTACGGGATCGAGGCGGAACGCCCCGCATGAGGCCGGGGCGATTCGCCCCACCCCGGGTCAGGACGCCCCAACGCCGCCGCGGGCCGCGGCTATGGACGTCGGCACGGTTGGTGCAGTCCTGCGCGCGACCGGTTCGCCCGGAGGTCAGGGTGCGGATCCTGTTGATCACCAACGACGCTCGTGCGCTGAAGCCCGAGCAGGCCACGACGCTCCTGGGCTTTGGAGCCTCGGAGCGTGGATGGCAGACGTGGGTCGGCGACGCCCGCGAGCTGTACGTCGATGGCGCCCAGGGTGTGTGTGTGCGCGCGCGGCAGGTCCCGCGCTCCGCCGATGTGAGCCGCTGGCAGAAGCAGCTCGCCGCCGCGCCGCTGACCGCCGTTGCGCTCGGGCAGGTGGACGCCGTGCTGGTGCGCACGAACCCCGGCCGGGGGACCGGCACCGACCACGACACCGCGATCGCCATGCTCGCGATGGCGGAGCACAACGGGGTGCGCGTGCACAACTCACCACGGGCGCTGATGACGTGGCGCGGAAAGCTGTCGCAGGCGCTGGTGCCAAAGCGTTACCGGCCTCCATGGCGCGCTGGCCTCGCGAGTGGGGCCGTGGACGCCTTCCTGCTCGGACGGGAGGGGCGAAGCGTGGTGAAGCCGCTCGTGGGCACCCAGGGGCGGGGCGTGGTCCGGCTCGAGCACCAGGACGGGTCCCGCGGTGGGGTGATGGACGGCATGCTGCAGGGCGGCGGCATCATCGCGCAGGACTACCTGGAGGAGGCGCCGGCCGGCGACATCCGGATCATCGTGATCGAAGGCCAGGTCCTTCGGGCGAAGGGACGTGTGGCGGCGGTCGGCCGGCGGCCGCCGAAGGGCGACTTCCGCAGCAACGTGGCCGCGGGGGGGACGGCCTGGTTCCCCGACACGGTCCCGCCCGACGCCCTCCGCGCTGCGACCGCCACCGCGAAGAACCTCGCAGCGGTGGGGCTCCTGGTGGCGGGGGTCGACATCGTCGGCGGGCAGGTGGTGGAGGTGAACCTGGCAAGCCCGGGTGGCTTCCACGACATCCACTCACACACTGGGATCGACGTCGCCGGAGCGGTGCTCGACGCGGTGGAAGGGAAGGCATGAGTGCTCAGCTGGTCGAACGACTCGACCTGACCGCGGTGCCCGAGGGCAGCATCCGCCGACTGCTGGTGCTGCTCCATCGGGATGCGCTCGACCGACCGGTCCGCGTGCCGGTCATGGTGGCCGCCGGGACCTCTCCCGGGCCCGTGGTGGGGGTGACCGCGGCGCTCCACGGCAACGAGATCAACGGCGTACCGGTGATCCATCGCCTGTTCGAGAAGCTCGATCTGCAGAAGCTGCGGGGGACGGTGGTGGCGGTGCCCGTGGTGAACGTGCCCGGCTTCCTGGCGGGCACCCGGAACTTCCGGGACGACCGCGACCTGAACCACCTGATGCCGGGCAAGGCCGAGGGCCACGCCGCCGAGGTCTACGCGCACCGCTTCATGGAACGGATCGTGAGGCAGCTCGAGGTGCTGGTCGACCTGCACACGGCGAGCTTCGGTCGCGCCAACTCGCTCTACGTCCGAGCCGACATGCTGAACCCCACGACCGCGCGCATGGCGTACCTGCAGCGGCCCCAGATCATCGTGCACAACCCACCGCACGACGGCACCCTGCGCGGCGCGGCCGACGACCTCGGCATCCCCGCGATCACGGTCGAGATCGGCAACCCCCACCGCTTCCAGCCCGAGTACATCCGGCGTTCGCTCGTGGGGATCCGGCGGCTGTTGGCCGATCTCAAGATGGTCCCCCGCCGGGCCGTGGCGCCCGGTCCGGAGCCGCTCTTGTGCGCGTCGAGCCACTGGCTGTTCACCCGACGCGGGGGGCTCCTGCGGGTGCTGCCCCAGGTGACCGAGCATGTGGAGGCCGGCCAGGTGCTCGCCACGCTCACCGACCCCTTCGGCGACGTGATCGACGAGATCGTGGCGCCGCACGCGGGCGTGGTGATCGGCCGGGCCATCGACCCGGTGGTCGGCACCGGCGGGCGCGTGGTCCACCTCGGGCAGGTGGCGGACGACGACCATGGCTTCCTGCGTCGAGGTCCCGAGTGACCCGGACCGTGGCGCCCGAGGCCTTCGAGCCCGCAGCGCACTTCTACCCGCGGGTGCTCAACGCCCAGATCCACCCCCTGGTGCGCTACTTCCTGGGGCTGGGGCTGGACCGCGTGGTGGCCCGGTACTGCCACCTGAACCCCACGGTCGACCCCGAGGTGCTGGGCGAGCTCCTGACGCGACGGCCCCGGTACCTCCGCTGGGCCGGCTGCGACCTGCTGCACGTCACGACCGAGGCGGGGCAGCGCCGCATGGTGGTGGTGGAGACCAACTCGTCGCCCAGCGGACAGAAGTCGATGCCGCTCTACGAGGAAGAACAAGAACAGGGCGGGTACCGGGATCTGCTGGAGAGGACCTTCTGGCCCATGCTCAAGGGGCGCCCCCGCGAGCACGGCGACCTGGCGGTGATCTACGACAAGAACGAGATGGAGGCCAGCGGCTACGCCGCGGTCATGGCCGACCTCGCCGCCGAGCCCGTGCACCTGGTCCCCTTCTACGAGGACGACCCCGATCCCCCCGCGCGCTTCGAGGACGGGTGGCTGGAGGTGCGGGTCGAGGGCGCCTGGCGACGGGTGCGGGCCGCGTTCCGGTACGTCACGCAGCGCCCGTGGACGCGGATCCCGCTGCACAGCAAGACCCGCATCCTCAACCCCATCGCGGCCTGCCTCGCAGGGGGCCGGAACAAGGCGGTGGCCGCCAAGGCCTACGACATCTTCAACGGCGACCTGCAGGGGACCGGACTCCAGATCGACCTGCCCGAGACGATCTGGGACGTGTCGCCGCGCGAGGTGCCGCTCTGGGTCCGACGCTGGGGCGGCCACGCGGTGATCAAGGTCCCCTACTCCAACGCCGGCCAGGGGGTGTGGACCATCACGTCGGCCGCGGAGCTCGAGGCGTTCCAGACCATCCCACAGCGCTACGAGCGCCTGATCGTGCAGGGGCTCGTGGGGAACTACTCCTGGAGCTCGCACGGTCGGAACGGACGCCTCTTCCACGTGGGCACCCTGCCCAACAAGCGCGGCCACGCCTTCGTGGCCGATCTCCGCTTCATGGTGCAGGCCACGACCGAGGGCTTTCGCCCGCTGGCGATCTACGCCCGGCGGGCTCGGCAGCCGCTGGTGCCGGCGCTCGCACCCGGGGAGTCGAGCTGGGAGATCCTGGGCACGAACCTGTCGGTGAAGACCCCCGACGGATGGACCACCGAGACCGAGCGGCTGATGCTCGTGGACCGGCGGGACTTCAACCCGCTGGGGCTCGGGGTCGACGAGCTGATCACGGGCTTCGTGCAGACCGCCCTGGCCACCCTCGCCATCGACGCGATGGCCGTGTCGCTCCACGACAGCAAGGGGCGCTTCCGGCGCAGGCTCTTCGCCGAGCTCAACGAGGACCCCGTGCTCCTCGCGGAGCTGGAGGCGATCAACCGGAGGACCTGAGCTTGGCTCCGGCCGGCCCCTGGGAGGCGATCGCCTGGCAGGCGAGCTTGTAGAGCAGGCGTGCGCCGACGTTCGCGTCCCACGGCGCCGCGCCCACCTCGCAGAGGTCGAAGCCCACGATGCGGTGGCCACGAGCGAGCTCCGCCAGGAGCAGCTGCGCCTCCCTCCAGCTCAAGCCGCCGGGAACCGGGGTGCCGGTGTTCGGACAGAGGCTCGGGTCGAGGCCGTCGATGTCGAAGGTGACCCACACGGGTTCGCCGAGCGGCGCGAGCATCTGGGCGCAGAGGTCGAGCCAGGACAGGCCGCCGAGCTGGGCTCGAGCCAGCGCGGTGTCGGTCCACGTGTGCAGCCGGGGATCGTCCTCGATGCGCCTGGCCTCCGCGCTGCCGAGGTCCCTCACCCCGACCTGCACGACGCGAACGTGGTGGCCATCGAGCACGTTGTGCAGGATCGAGGCATGGGACTCGGCGAAGCCTTCGTAGGCCACCCGCAGATCGGCGTGCGCGTCGACGTGCAGGATGGACAGCCCCGGGAACCGCTCGATGGCGGCGCGCATGGCCCCCAGCGGCACGCTGTGGTCGCCGCCCAGGATGCCGGGAATGCGGCCCCGGTCGAGCTGCTGCACGGTCCAGGTCTCGACGGCGGCCGTGCGCTGGGCGCTGGCCGCGTCGACCCGCGCGCGGGCTTCGTGGTCCCCGGCACGGGCGAGGGCCGCGTCGCGGCGGGCGGCGGCGTTGAGCTCGGGCAGCAGCGGGGGGGCGGCGGCGATGCCGCGGCGGAACGCCTGGTCGGTCTCCAGGTCGAAGAGGTCGACCTGCCAGCTGGCCTCCAGCACGTGCGGGAAGCACTCCGCGGTGCCCTGGCCCGACGACGTGGTGGCGTCGAAGGGGACCGGCAGCACCCGCACCAGCGCGTCGGTGGGCGGCAGGCCGAAGAGGGTGTCGTGCTGGGCGGGGCCGTCGGCGTCAAAGTCGTCGAGCACGGGATCTCCACGCAGCGAGGTCCCCGGTGTAGCGCGCGTCCAGACGGCGGACCAGCGGTGAGGCGCGCTCAGGGCGAGGTCTCGGCCTGGCACGCGCGGTCGATCCAGAGGGCCCCGAAGGGGACGAGCGACAGGCCCAGGAGCTCCATCGCCCGCTGGGCGCTCCACTCCCGCTCCCGCTGCGCGAGGAGCAGCGTGAGCACGAAGAGCACGAAGAGCCCGCCGTGGAGGCGACCCACGAGGCTGACCGCCGCGGGGAGATCGGCGGCGTACTTCAGTGGCATCGCGACGAGCACCAGCACCAGGTAGGACAGGCCCTCCAGGCCGCTCACGGCGCGGAAGCGGCCCAGGGCCGTGGACAGCAGGCTCGGCATGGTTCGGCAGCTCCTCGCTTGGATCGACGGGGGCGGCGCAGCACGCGACGCGCACCTACCTCTTGGGGGTCCGGGGCTTCCTGCGACGACCACCGCCGCCCTCGAGGCCCGTGTCGAACTTCGGCATGACCTCGCGCCGGATCGTCGTGCCGATGGCCTTCTCGATGGCGGCCAGGTCGCGCTCTTCTTCGGGCGAGACCAGCGTGATGACCTCGCCGTCCTCCCCGGCTCGGCCCGTTCGGCCGCTGCGGTGGATGTAGTCCTCGGGCGACCTGGGCACGTCGAAGTGCACCACGTGGGACACCTTGTCGACGTCGATGCCGCGGGCTGCGACGTCGGTGGCGATGAGGATGGGGCAGGTGCCCGTGCGGAAGTCCTCGAGCGCGGCGATGCGCTCCTGCTGGGTGCGGCCCGAGTGGATGCTGGCCGCCTCGCGCCGGGACGAGCGACGCACGGCGCGGGCGAGCGAGTCGGCCTCGCGCTTGCGCTTCACGAACACGATCACCGAGGTGTGCCGCTCGTAGGAGAGGATCCGGCCGAGCAGCGCCGCCTTGCGCCGGCCCGCCACGCTGAACGCGCAGTGGACCAGGGTGTCGGCGGGCTTGCTCGGGTCCACGGCCACGGTCTCGGGGTCGCGCAGGATGGTGTCGGCGAGCTTGCGCACCTTCGACGGCATGGTGGCCGAGAAGAGCAGCGTCTGGCGGTCCCGGGGCAGGTTCGCCACGATCAGGTGCACGTCGGGCAGGAAGCCCATGTCGAACATGCGGTCGGCCTCGTCGAGCACCAGGAACTGCACGGTGCTCATGTCGAGGTAGCCCTGCTTCATGTGGTCCATCAGCCGGCCGGGGGTGGCGACGATGATCTCCACGCCGGAGCGGATGGCGTCCTCCTGGGGGTTCATCTTCACGCCGCCGATGATGGCCACGCTCGACAGGCCCACGTGGTAGCCCAGCGCCAAGGCCTGCTCGTCGATCTGGAGGGCGAGCTCACGGGTCGGGGTGAGCACCAGGACCCGGAGGATGCCCGGCTTGGTGCCAGCGAGCTGGTGCAGGATAGGGACCAGGAAGGCCGCGGTCTTGCCGGTGCCGGTGGACGCCGACGCGATCAGGTCGCGTCCTTCGGCGCCCAGCGGGATGGCCTTGGCCTGGATGGGGGTGGGCTCGGTGAAGCCCATGTCGGACAGGCCGGCGAGGACCTCGGGGGCGAGGCCCATGGAATCGAAGGAAATACGTGCTCCGGGGTGGGATGCGGGCAGGTAACGCCCGCGGGGCTGCTGCAGGCCATCAGCCCTTCACGAACCGCCCCGCCGCCACCATGACCCCTGCGATGACCAGCTCCAACACCCTGGCCTGGATCGCGACCTGACCGGAGCCGTCGGCCACGATCCCGACCAGGCGGCCGACCGAGACCACGCCCATCATCACTGCGACCGCGTGCAGCCAGGTGGCGTTCTCTCGAACCAGACCGAGCACCACCATCACGCCGCCGCCCATGAGCAGCCCGGAACACCAGAACGCTCCAGCAGCAGAGTTACCCACGAACTGGGACAATCGGCTGCAGACCTCCTCTGGTCCTGGAACGCGCGCAACGTTCGGCCGGTGTGAGGCATCCTGCAGGCTCCTGCGCACGCGAACGCCTCGCGGCCGCCTCGGGGGAGCTCGCATGCACGTCGACGTCGCCATCCTCGGAGCCGGTACGGCCGGCCTCACCGCGCGCCGCGCCGCCGAGAACGCGGGCGCGTCGGTGGCCGTGATCGATCCGGGTCCTTTCGGCACCACCTGTGCGCGGGTGGGGTGCATGCCCTCGAAGCTCCTCATCGCCGCAGCCGACGCCGCGTGGCACGCGCGGGAGGCCGAGGTGTTCGGGGTGCACACCACCGTGCAGGTCGACGGTGCCGCCGTGATGGCGCGCGTGCAGGCCGAGCGCGACCGCTTCGTGGGCTTCGTGCTCCGGGGGGTGCAGGGCCTCCGCGACCGTGGCGTGCTCCTGGAAGGACGCGCCCGGTTCCTCGCGCCCGGAAGGCTGGAGGTCGACGGGTACGGCGAGGTGCAGGCACGCAGCGTGGTGCTGGCGGTGGGCGGCCGCCCCTTCGTGCCGCCCCCCTTCCGCGGGCTGGGCACGCGCGTGATCTCCAGCGACCAGGTCTTCGACCTCCCCACCCTGCCCGAGAGCGTGCTCGTGGTCGGCGCCGGGGTGATCGGGCTGGAGCTGGGCCAGGCGCTCCACCGGCTGGGCGTCCGGGTCACGATCGTCGGACGGGAGCGTCTCGGCCCGCTGTCGGATCCGGTGGTGGCGGCTTCCGCCCGGGACGCCCTGGGCCGCGAGCTCGACCTGCAGATGGGCCACGAGCTCCACGGCGCCGTGGAGACGCCCGACGGGGTGCACGTCACCTGGTCGGGAGCCGGCGGTCCGCGCGAGGCGGTGTTCGAGCACGTGCTCGTCGCCGCGGGACGCCGAAACAACCTCGACGGCGTGCGCCTCGAGAACGCCGGCGTGCCGCTGGACGACCGCGGCCTCCCCGCCGTCGACCTCGCCACCCTCCAGGTGGGCGACACGAACGTGTTCGTCGCGGGCGATGCCTCGGGCTTCCGGCCGCTCCTGCACGAAGCCGCCGACGAGGGGCGCATCGCCGGAGCCAACGCCGCGACCTTCCCACGGGTGCAGGCCGGTCGCCGCCGCACGCCGCTGGCCGTGGTCTTCACCGACCCGAACCTCGCGGTCGTCGGCGAGCCCTGGTCGGCGATGCCCGATCGCTGCGCTGTCGGCCAGATCGACTACGGCGACCAGGGGCGAGCGCGCGTGATGAACCAGCACCGCGGCATCGTGCGCCTCTACGCCACCCGCGACTGCGGCCGGCTGGTGGGGGCCGAGCTGTGTGGTCCGCGGGTCGAGCACACCGCGCACCTGCTCGCCTGGGCCATCCAGTCGGGGCTGACCGTAGACGACGCCCTGTCGATGCCCTTCTACCACCCGGTCATCGAGGAGGGCCTCCGGACCGCGCTGCGCGATCTACGCACCGCGCTGCACGAGGTCTGCCCGATAGTCGGTGAAGACGACGACGAGCCCGGCCACTGAACCCCACACTCCCGACCCCACCCTCACGGAGACCCGATGCTCACCCGCGGGCGAGGACACGGCCCGCTGACCGCAGGCCGGAGCCGTGGCCCGCGCAGAGGCGCCCTCCCAGCGGATAGAGCGACCGGATGAGCCTCTTCCTGCTGGCGTGCGCCCCCGCCTTCGAGCCCCTCGACCTGCCCGCCGACCAGGCCGCCTGGGGCGTGCCCGTGGGCGTCAGCGCGCTGTCCGACGCAGCGCAGGTCTGGTACCCGGCCGCCGACGCCCATGCCGCCGACGCCGGCGAGGAGCTCGGCCTGGGTGACTTCGTGCCGACCGAGGTGGCCGACCTGCTGGGCAACCCCACGCTGCCGACCATCCCCAGCCGTGGCGTGCGCGACGCTGCACCGCGCCCGACCGAAGCGCCCTACCCGGTCATCGTGTTCAGCCACGGCTTCGGCGGCTTCAACGCCCAGTCCCTGGACCTCGTCGAGCACCTGGCGTCGCGCGGCTACGCGGTGGTGGCCACCGACCACGCCGGTCGCCGCCTGGCCGACGTGCTGCCCTGCCTGTTCTCCCCGCCGCTCGACGGCTGCGCCATCGACACCGACGACCCCGGCCCCGGCCAGGTGGAGGACCTGCTGGACCTGCTCGGCACCCTGGGCGCGGACCATCTTCTGGCGGAGCGGCTCGACCTCGACCTGCTGGGGCTCTCGGGCCACTCCGCCGGCGGCGCGACCACCGCCACCCTGGGGAACGAGGACGAGCGCTTCGATGCGCTCTTCGCCATGGCCATCCCCGCAGGCGTGGAACGCGACGTGCCCTTCGCGTCCTTCGGCGGCAGCTGCGACGCCTTCGCCGACCCGTCGGACACGTCCGACGCGATGGACGCCGGCCTGTACCTGCAGCTCGCCGGCGCCGGCCACATGGCCTTCACCGACCTCTGCCAGATGCAGGTGACCGAGCTGGCCGAGCAGCACTTCGCCGGCCGCGACGACCTGAACGAGACCTGGTACGCGCAGCTCTTGGAGCTCGCCACGAGCGGCTGTGCCGAGGCCCTGCCCCCGGCCCTGGAGGGCTGCGAGGGCGGGTACCTCGACCTCGACGTGTCGGCCGAGATCATCCGCTACGCCAGCACCAGCTTCTTCGACGAGGCCCTGCTCGCCGGCACAGGACCGATCGACGGGGCCTACGCGCAGCTCGCGGTCGAGGCGCGCTGAGGGGAGCACGACAAGCCGTGACAGCCCCCGCGTGACGCCCATGGCCCCCTCCGGTGTCTACTCTCCGGCCCACCCGCAGGGCCGAACCGAGGCAGCATGCGTGCACGCCGGGCCATCGCCCTCCGCCGCTTCGTGCGGCGGCCCTCCCCCACCCTCCACACCTTCCGGGTGGTGGCGGGCGAGTTCTCGATCGAGCACACGGTCGCCGCCAGCAACTGGCTCGAGGCCCTCGGGCTCGCGACCGAGAGGATGGGCGACCGCTTCGAGCCGATGGCCCTGGAGCGGGTGGACCTGAGCGAGCGGACCGTGCTGGTCCGCTTGCTCGGGACCGGCCGAAGCTTCTGCATCCAGCGACTGGTCGAGGAGCCGCCGCCCCCCACACCGCGTCCGCCGTCGGCCGCAGAGGCCGTGGTCGCGGTGAGCGGGATCTGGGAGCTCTTGTAGGTCCGCAATAGGGGCCAGCCATGACCGACGCCCTGAACCTGTTCGAGCTCGAGGCCCTGGCCAACCAGAAGCTCGAGCCCATGGCCCGCGACTACTACCGCTCCGGCGCGCACGACGAGCTCACCCTGGCCCGCAACCAGCAGGCCTTCCGCGAGCTCTGCCTGCACTACCGCGTGCTCACCGGGGTCTCGGACCGCGACCTCTCGACCGAGGTGCTGGGTCGCCGGCTGTCGCTGCCCGTGATGACCGCTCCCACCGCCTTCCACGGCCTGGCCCACGAGCACGCCGAGCTGGCCACGGCCTGGGGCACCGCGGCCTCGGGCAGCACCATGATCCTCTCCACGCTGTCGAACACCGACGTCGAACGGGTGGTCGAGGCCGCGCGCGGGGAGCTGTGGTTCCAGCTCTACGTGTACCGGGACCGCGAGGCCACCAAGGCCCTGGTCCAGCGGGCCGAGGCGGCCGGCGCGAAGGCCCTCGTGTTGACGGTCGACGCGCCGCTGCTGGGCACGCGCGAGCGCGACGTGCGCAACGGCTTCACGCTGCGCGGCGACCTCGACGTGCGGAACCTGTCGGGCGATCGCAAGGACCTGCCGCCCGCGGTCAGGGACTCCGGGCTCGCCGCGTACTTCTACCAGCTGCTCGACCCGGCGCTGAGCTGGGACGACGTGACCTGGCTCCGGTCGATCACGCGGCTGCCCGTGCTGGTCAAGGGCATCGTGCGCGCCGACGACGCCCTGCTGGCGGTGGAGCACGGCGCGGCCGGGGTGGTGGTCTCCAACCACGGTGGGCGCCAGCTCGACACCTCGCCTGCCACCATCGAGGTGCTGCCGCGGATCGCCGAGGCGCTCGACGGCCGCGTGCCGCTCCTGTTCGACGGCGGCGTGCGGCGAGGCACCGACGTGCTCAAGGCGGTGGCGCTGGGGGCGCGCGCCGTGTTGATCGGTCGCCCGGTGCTGTGGGGGCTGACGCTGGGCGGCAAGCAGGGGGTGGAGCGGGTCTACGAGCTGCTGCGCGCCGAGATCGACCTGGCCATGGCGCTCTGCGGTGCGAGCACCCTGGCCGAGCTCGACCGGAGCCTGATCACCGGCTGAGCCAGTCCACCACCCGCTGCCTCACCGCGGCCACGCGCATCAGGCCGGTGTGCGTGACGTTCGCCGTCGGAGCGAGCACCAGCAACCGCTCCCGCACGAGCGGGAACAGGCCGCAGGCATCCGGCCCCTGCACGGGCGCGAACACGCTGCTGGTGGGCACCACCAGGTCGTTGGGCACCGGCAGCGCGTGGTGGGCGATCTCGCTCCGCCGGAGGGGCAGCTTGCCCTTCAGCAGCACCGGGTTCGGCGCCCCGTGGTCGAAGGTGAAGACCGCGGCGATGCCGAAGTAGGTCGCGGGACGGTCCCGCCAGCGCTGGCCGGGCGCCGGGCCGTCGAAGCCGTTGAGCTTCTGGAGCATGCGGCTGCCCGGGAGCTGATCGATGGTGCCGCGGAACATCGGCCAGGTGAGGTACGGCGGCTCGGCGGGGTAGCGGTCGAGCGTGAAGGGGTCGTCGACCTCCTCCACGTGCCGATCGGGGTCGCCGATCAGCGCCACCCGGCGCACGTCCACGCGCCAGGCTTTCATCTCCCGCGCGCCCGCGCCGAGCGGGTCGCGCCGAGCGCTGGGGGTGCCGCCGTTGGGCGTGCCCAGGAAGACCAGCTTGTCGACCTCCACCCGGTCGCCGAACAGGTCCTCGGCCCAGCCCTCCGCCACGTACCGCCCGAGCAGGCCACCACGGGACAGGCCGACCAGGTCGAGGTGCAGCCGCACCCCTCCCGCCAGCAAGGAGCCGGCCAGCGCCTTCGCGTTGGTCGGCAGCGCGCGCTGGAGCGCCTGGTGCTCGAAGGCCAGGATGCGGCCCTCGTAGCGACGAACCAGCTCGTGGTACTCCCCCTCGGAGAAGCCGTGGAAGCCCGGTCGCGTGATCATGCCGGTGCCGTGCAGCAAGAGCAGCGTGCGAGCGTCGGAGGGCAGCCGGCCGGCGTCGAAGGCCTCCCAACCCTTGACCATCGGCTCCCACAGGATGGCGCCCTGGTCGTAGCCCACCGCGCGGAGCAGGCGCTTCCGCCACACGGGCACCGGGATCTTCGGCCCGAGCAGGGTCCAGTCAGCCATGGCGGCACCGTAGCCCGCGACCGGGGGGGGCGTAGAACAGGTTTCACATGTGCGTCAGAGCCGTCACCTCGTGGGACAATCGGGCCATGACCGAGCACGAGCGCTTCATGCAGGAGGCCCTGGCCGAGGGCCGCAAGGCCCTGCCCGCGTGCCTGCCGAACCCGCCCGTGGGCTGCGTGCTGGTGCGCGACGGGGAGGTGGTCGCCCGGGGCCACACCCAGCCGCCGTACCAGCCTCACGCCGAGCCGATGGCCCTCGCCCAGCTCGAGGGCGACCTGGCCGACGTGGTCTGCTACTGCACGCTGGAGCCGTGCAGCTACCACAGCCGAACGCCGAGCTGCGCGAAGGAGCTGATCCGGCGCGGCATCCGAACGATCTACGTGGGCATGGCCGACCCCCACCCACGCAACAGCGGCGCCGGCGTGGCGATGCTGCGGGCCGCTGGGGTCCGGGTCGTGGAGGGGGTGTGTGCCGCCGACGCCCGGCGCGACATGGCACCGCACGTCTGGCAGCCCGGGGAAGGCGACGTGAAGGTGGGCGACTGAGGGTCGGGTGGCCGCGCGATCGGCTCCGCGGTACCGTTCGGTCGTGGCGAAGCGACGCAACTCCGGCCTGGGATCTGCGTTCGGATCCCTGCGCACCAAGAGCCAGGAGCGCACGCGCCGCCCGCAGCAGGATCGAGGGGCCTCCAACCCGTCGTCGGGGGGCGACATCCTGGGCCTCGCCGCGTCGATGGGCAACGCCAGGATGCAGGAGCTTGTGGCGAACCGCGTCGGGACCGAAGAAGACCCCATGGCCGCCGCCCTGGGCTTCGCAGAGCACGCCGGCGGACAGCACGAAGCGGGCGGCGCGCACGAGGAGGGCGGCCTCAGCGGCCTGCCCGCCGAGGTGCTGGGCGCCGCACAGGCCTTCCTGGGCGAGGAAGACGAGGGCGCCGGCCCCGAGGTCCCAAGCGCCGAGCGCGACCCGGCCGGCCCGGCGTCGGACGCGGCGCGCGAACAGGAAGAGGCCGCCGTCGCCGCCAACGCATTCGCCGACGAGGACCAAGAAGAGGGTGAGGACGCGGGCCCCGAAAGCGACGAGGCCTGCGACGCCGGCGAAGCCGACCAGGTGGACGCCGACGACGAAGGTGCCGAAGCGGGCGCCGACGCGGACCAGGCGCCCGGCCCGGAGCTCGGCGGCACCGACGAACCCGAGGGAGACGGCCCACCCGCCCCCGCCGACGTGTCAGGACCGCCCGCAAACGAGGGCGCGGCAGCCGGTCCCCCCGCGCCCGCGAACCCAGGCGGCCCAGCGACCCCGGCCGCGCCGAGTGCGCCCTCGGCCCCGCGCGGTGGCGGCGGTGGTGCACGTCGAGGTGGGGGAGCACGCGGGGGGGGCGGAGGCGGCAGCTCGCGCCGTGCACGCGGCTCCGGGCGGGCGCTGGCCCGGCTCCAGAAGGAGATCACGGGCATGTCGCCCGCCGAGCTCGCCACCGAGATCGACCGGCGCGTGAACGGCTTCCGCTCCCGCACCGAGACCCTGCGGCTCGACGTCGACGCCAAGGCCAACACGATCGGCGCCGACGTGCCGTCATGGCAGAGCGCCGGCCAGGCCCGGGTGGAGGCCGCCGAGGCGGGCGTTCCGGGCAAGGTGGCCGGCATCTTCGACGCCCCCCGCAGCGAGATCAGCACCTCGCTGCTCGACGTGCCCAGCCGCGTCGCCATGGCTCGCGACAACGCCATCGCAGCGGTCGAAGCGAGCGCAGCCGGACTGCGCTCCAGCGCCGAGTCGGCCCTGGCCGCAGTGATGCCCGAAGCCACCGGCCTCAAGACCGAGTTCAAGGCCAGCTTCGACGCCGAAGAGGCCGCGTCCATCAAGGGCCTGACCACCGTGGCCGGCCAGCTGAGCGGCCAGGCGACCGCCGCTGGCGAGCGCGAAGCGAAGCGGCTCGAGAAGGAAGCCTCGGGAACAGGGGAAGCGGAAGGCGACGCTTCCGACAGCGACGGGCCGCGCATCGCGCGCTCGGCGGGAACGATGGCCGCCAAGGACATCCAGGGCCGGGCGAGCGAAGGGGTGACGGCCATCGAGAACGCGGCCACCAAGGCGCGCGGCCTGATCGACGGGGAGGTGGTCAAGGCCGAGGCCGCGGTCGACGCGGCGGGCCTCACGCTGCAGGCCGACCTCGACGCGGCCGAGCTGGAGGTCAAGAGCAGCGCGCGCACAGCCGGCGACGGCGTGATCGCGACCATCGACGCAGCGCGATCGGCCGCGGCGGCTACGGTCGACAGCACGGAGCAGGGCCTGCAGCCGGCCATCGACCAGGAGGTCGGTCTTGCCCGCGCCGACATCGACTCCCTGGGCACCCTGGGCGCCGCAGACCTGCCCGGCAAGGCCGCCGACGTGTTGACCGCGATGGACCGAAACCTGGACGCCATCGACCAAAGCCTGGATCAGCTCCGCGGTGAAGAGGACCCCGAGCAGGTGAAGAGGCTGCTCGACGAGGTCACCAAGAACCTCGACACCTGCCGAAAGACCGCGCTCGACGACCTGGAGAAGGAACGCGCCGCCGTGCGCGACGGCATCAGCGCACGGGCCCAGCAGCTCGAGGACGCGGTCGACAAGAAGATCTCCGACGCCGAGACCAGCGCCGCAGCGGCCGCCTCGGCCTTCGTCAGCACGGGGGAAGGCGAGGTCTCCGGCTACGAGAGCTCGATGGCCGCCCTTCCGGACGAGCTCTCGACCAAGGTCGACGCCGCCCGGGACCGCGCCGTGCAGGCCGCTCGCAAGGGAATCGGGAGCTCACGGACCACCCTCGACGGCGCGCTCAAGGGCATCGGCGCCCAGATGAAGACCAGCGCGTCGCAGCTCGGCAGCTTCGCGCACACCCTCATCAAGGACATCCCGCAGGTCGTGAAGCGTGCGGTCGTCGCGAGCCGTTTGAGCGCGATGGCGCCCTTCGGCGACGGCCTGGGTGCCGAAGAGGCCGTGCAACGGGGACGCGCGGTGCTCCAGCAGGAGCGCATCGAAGCGGCGGAGGTCGCCAAGGTCGATCGAGCCACCCTGCAGGGCAGGGTCGACACCCTGGTCACGGCAGGACCCGGCGGCACGCTGACCCTGGAGGCCCTGCGCGGGCTGGACAAGTACCAGGTCCAGGCCGTGAAGGAGATGTACGCCGAGAAGACCAGCCGCGACCTCGTCTCCGACCTCTCCAGCCGCCTGAAAGGCCAGGATCTCGCCGCCGCCAAGGGCTACCTGAACGGCGACCGCGTGGCCGGGGCCCTCGCGGAGATCGCGGGCGCCCACCGCGACAAGACCTTCGGCGTCGCCACGATCAAACAACTGCATCCCAACGAGGTGCGCACCGCGCTGTCCACGCTGAGCGCGCAGGAGATCGACGAACTGCGCGCGCGAGCCGCCAACGACCCGAAGGCCGCTGCGGTGGTGGCGATGGTGCCGGACCTGTTCGACCAGGCGAAGAACGAGGCCGCGGCCGCCGAAGCGGACTTCGCGAAGGTGCCGGCGGGCCGGCTCGAGGAGTTCGGCGTCGACCCGCAGGACCCGCGCACGCTCCTGAAGAAGAGCCCCAACGAGATCGCCGACATGATCTCCGACGGCGTGGTGGACCGCGAGACCATGCTCAACGTGCTCAAGCGCAGTGGGCAGGATCCTGCGGCGTACGAGGGCCTGAAGATCGTGTCCGACCCACAGCGCTTCGAGAAGGAGGCTGCCCACAAGGCCGAGCTGCTGGTCGACCTGCTCGACACGAACCTGAACGGGGCGATGGCGAACACCGGCAACGCCTTCGAGACCGGCGACAAGCGCGCGAACAACGACGCCGCGATGAGGAAGCTGCAGGCGGAGGTCCGCGCGGCCAGCGCCGGCGGCACCCTTGATCCACGGCAGTACGACGCCTTCAAGCGCCGCTACCAGGTGCTCAACTCGATGCACCAGCACGCGTTCAACGAGAAGATGGACAACCTGGACACCGCGGTGGACACCGCCGTGGTGGTGAAGGAGGGGCTGAAGGTCGGCGCCACCGAGCTGGCGGGCGTGGTGGGCGGGCCGGCGGGCCGTGCGGCGATGTCGGCCGGGCTGGAGGGTCTCGATACGGCCGTCACCGAGCGCTACGTCAACGACAAGTCCTGGGACGAGTCGCTCACGGCGGCGGCCCAGGACAGTGCGCTCAGCGGCGCTACCGCGCTTGCTGGAGGGCTCGCGGGCAAGGCCGGCGGCCTGGGCAAGGGCGCGGTCGATCGCTTCGCGTCACCCCTGGCCAACGCCGCGGCGGCCAACGTCGCGCAGATCGCTCCGAAGGCGGTCCACGGAGCGGTCCGCGAGATGCGGAACGCCCCGCCCATCCGGCCTGGCGAGAAGCCCACGGACGCGGGCGACATCCTGGCCAAGCACACCCTCGCGGAGACCGCCAGCGCCGTGGTCAACACAGGCGCGAGCAAGCTGTCGGGCGGTCGGAACGCAGCGGGCGGCGCCAACGGCGGCATGCCGCAGCACCTCTCCAACAGCGCCGCCAAGGACATGCTGATCAGCGGCGGCACCGACGTTCTCACCCACAACGTCGACACGGTGGCGCGGAACACCACCATGGCGGTCGCCGACCGCGGCCTGAAGGGCGAGGACCTCGACATCACGGGCGAGCTGGGCAAGCAGGCCTCCGCCCACGCCAAGGCTCTGACCACGCGCAAGGGCCTGATGCAGAACGTGGCCACGCCCATGGTGTCGAGCGCGGCGGGTGTGGGGGTGGCCCACAAGGGCCGGTCGATGGCGGCGGGCGCGCAGGGTGCCGACCCCGCGCCCACGCCGCGTCGGACCAGCGCCGATGCCGGCGATGGAGCCGATGGCGGCGGGCCCGCCCCGACCCCGCGCGCCAGCGGCCCAGACGCCAGCGGCGACACGCTCACCGGCCTCCCGGTCCAGCGCGACCGGCTCCCCACCCAGGTCGACCTCCCCGCCGTCTCCGACGCAGGACCCGCACCCGTGCCACGCGACGGCACCGGCACCCTCACCGGCCTCCCGGTCCAACGTGACCGCCTCCCGACGCAGGTCGACATGCCGGCCATCGGAGATGGCGCCACGCCGGTGAGCACACGCAACGCCACCGACGCGGGGGGTGCCACGCCGACCCCGGCGGCCGACGGCACGCCTGTGCCGAGCGGCGGGGTGTCCGTCGCAGACCGTGTGGCGGCCGGCCACAAACCCAAGCAATACGCGCTCGACAACCCCGACAAGTACTACTTCGATCCGGGGTCGGGGCAGTACAAGAAGCGCCCCGGAGCCGGCAGCAACGCCGGACGTGCTGGCAAGCAGAACCGCCTGCGCCAGCTCGGGGCCGACGACAAGGTCGGAGCGGCCGACCGCGGCTGGATCCAGAACGAGGACCGGCGCATCCGCAACGAGCGCCGCGCGCGCAACAACCCCCACCCCAACGACACCCGCACCCCGAACCAGCGAGGGGCCGGCCTGAACGTGCGCAATCCGCGGAACTCGCGCAATGCCAACCCGGCCGCGGCCGACGGCTCGATGACATCGAAGCGCGGCGTGGACTACCCGGTGGTCCGGACCCCGGGCACCGAGCTGGCCCATGCCCGCGGCAAGGGGGCCAAGGACGGCGTGTCCTACGACCACCCGGACCATCCGGCGCAGCTCCAGGACGCGTCCACCCACAAGCTCGAGACGCACGGCGTCGACCCGAGCCCCGACGCTAGGGCCGCGCGCCGTGCCCGGGACCCGCGCCTGCCCGCCGACCCGGTGCTGGAGAACGGCTCGACCCTGTACCCGGAGGTCGAGAAGCGCAACGCCGCCCGCCTGCGGCGCGAGATGGGCGAACCCGCCCCCGACGCTGGACTCGAGACCCCGGTCTCCAACCCGACCGGCGGCGCGCCCATCGGCGACGGCCCCGGCATCGGCATGGGCGGGCGCGTGGGGGTCGACACCCCCGACGCGCCCGGCCACGCCGGGATCGGTGGCGGCCAGCGCATCGGCATGGGCTCACGCATGGGCGTCGACACACCCGATGCAGCCGGTCATGGCGGCATCGGCGGTGGGCGGCGCGTGGGCATGGGCCGGATCGGCGTCGAAGGCGGCGCAGACGCCGTTCCGAGCGCGGCCAAGCGGACCCCGGGGCCCCTGGAGCCGGATGGCGGCGGCACCCCCAAGATGACCGTGGACGTGGAGCCAACCGACATCGTCGACGGGCCCGCCAGCTCCCGACGCCGGCCCGCGCCCGAGGACTCGGAGGGCTCGGTGACCCCGAAGCCCGCGGCGGACGGCGCCGCCACCGATCTGCCCGAGGTGTCCGACGCACCGCGGCGCGAGAAGGGTCGGTACGGGTCCCGCCACAAGCACATGAAGGAGATCGAGGCAGACGTGAAGCTGTTCACGGACCGGGGGCCGTCGGCCGGCGACGTGCACCAGGGCGAGGCGGGCACCTGCTACCTGCTGGCGAGCATGGCCGCGGTCGCCGACAGCGACTCGGGCGCGGTGCGCCGCATGGTCACCGACAACGGCGACGGCACGGTGTCGGTGAAGTTCAGCAACCCCGACGGCACCGCCAAGACCGTGCGCGTGACAAAGGGCGTGCTCAGCGACCCCATCTTCGGTGACGTGATGTACGCCCAGCCCCAGGTCGACGGCGCGGGGGAAGGCTCCAGCTGGTCGCCGTTGGTGGAGAAGGCCTACGCGGCCAAGGAGGGCGGCTACGACGCCGCGTCTGGCGGCAAGGCGGCGGCGGCCCTGGAGACCCTCACGGGCAAGAAGTCCACGGTGCTCGATCTGCCCACCGCCCGGAAGGACCGGGCCGCAGAGGGCCGCATCAAGTTCATGAAGGAGCGCGGCTTCTCCCCCGGTCAGATCGAGACCGAGGTGGCCAAGGCGGCCCACCTCAAGGGACAGGGCGCCGATCGCGCCTGGGACAAGATGTCCGACGCGGGCGCTCGGAAGCAGCCGGTGGTGCTGGGCACCGAGCGTCGGGGCCGAAGCGAGAGCGAGATGGGGGCCGGCCTCGTGAGCGGCCACGCCTACACGGTGATGGACCTGAAGGTCGAGAACGGCCGCCGCATGGTCAAGCTGCGAGACCCCCACGGTGGCCGTTCGAAGGAGCACGGCAAGACCAACGGGGAGTTCTGGGTGGACTTCGACGCCGACGGTGTGGGCCGCATCGATCGCGTGGTCGTGAGCGGCTACACGCCGCTGGACGGGTAGCGTGATCCGTCACGTCGACCCCGCTCAGCACGCCGACCTCGGCCTGGTCTTCCGAGAGGCCGAAGCAGGCGACGAGATCCTCATCGGGGGGGGCACCTACGCCTGCTTCGACGGCGTGATCGACAAGGACCTGGTCGTGCGCGGAAGCGGTGACGTGATCATCGAGGGCTTCGGCGAACGTCCAACGCTGTCGATGCTCGGCCGCGACGCCACGGTCCGCCTCGAGGGCCTCACCTTCCTGAACGGCGACGCCAGCCACGGCGGAGCCCTGAGCATCGAAGTCGCGGGCACCACCCACCTCGTCCGGTGCACCCTCGGGGCGAACCGCGCGCAGGAGCGCGGGGGCGCGGTGAACATGGCGGGCGGCGTGCTCCACGTGGACCGCTGCCGCTTCGTCGGCAACGCGGCCGACGAGGGCGGCGCCATCGCCGCCCTGGAGCAGGCCCACCTCGTGGTCCGCGACACCACCTTCGAAGACAACCAGGCCGCCCGGGGGAGCGCGGTGTGGGTGGGAGCGGGCTCGACCGCGCTGGTGCAACGCTGCACGGTGAGCGGACCCGACCGGCTCGTCTTCCTCCAAGGTGGGGCCCAGAACCCGGCCGAGCTCTACCTCGTCGAGAGCCGCCTGAGCGGCATGCGCCCCGTCGTGGTGGCGCCCGACATGCCGTACCGGGTGGCGGTGTGCCGGGCCGAGCTGCCCGTGGGCGCGCTCGACGGCCTGGTGGTCGAGGAGTGGGCCATCGCCCCGCCGGGCTGAGCTACTCGAGCACCACGTCCACGTCGGTCCAGTCGAGCGCCAGCCAGTCGTCGTAGCGCGCGTCGCCGAGGAAGGTGCGGCCCACGTACGCGGTGACGTAGGCGCGGGTCACTTCCTGGATGGGGGCCATCGCCGGCCAGCCGCCGGCCTCCTCCTCGCACTCGTCGGTGATGAACGAGGCCAGCTCGCAGATGTCGGAGAAGGCGTAGTGGCCGGCGCCCGCGAAGGTCAAGAGCCCCTTCGGGTCGCTCATGTGCTCCCACACCGGCCGGATCTCGCCTTCGTAGGAGAGCGTGCCGTCGGCGTCGCCCGCGAGCACGAGCGGCTTGCGCACGCTGGCCAACCCGGAGCCGTCGGCGCCGAAGGCGTACCAGACCCCGGGCGACATCGGCACGGTCACCACCGCGCGCTCGTCCACGCCCGCCCAGTCCGCGGGGTCGACGTCCTCGGACCCCTCCATCGTGTTGCACACGATGCTCTCGGCGTAGCCCTGCTCGCAGGCGTCGGGGATGCCCTCGAAGCTCCACACACCACCCCCCACCACCAGCGAGGTGAAGGCACCGAACGAGTGCCCCATCACCGCGAAGGTCTCGCCGTCGACCAGCGGACCGTAGTCGGGGTCGTCCATCACCATGTCCACGGAAGCGCTGACGTCGCCCGGCCGCTCGAGCGTGGCCTGCAGGGTCAGCTCCTCGTCGAAGTCGAACATGGTGTTGCCGGGGTGGTCCACGGCCACCACCGCGTAGCCGTGCGACGCCAGGTGCTCGGTCAAGAAGATCGACTGGTAGCGGATGGCGCCGGCGCCGTGGGAGAAGGCGACGAGCGGCCACGCACCGTAGGCGGTGACGGGATCCGCCCGGTCCACCGCCACACCGGTGAGCGTGAGGGGCTCGTAGGCGTCGGGCTCCTCCCCGTCGGTGTAGGCCGGGTACCAGAGCTCGGCGACCAGCTCCTTGCCGCGGGCGTCGGTCCACTCGAAGGTGTCCTTGCCCACCCCGTACGGTCCCGCCTGATCGGGTGGGTTCCACGGGGCCTCGACCGCCGTGTCCACGGCGTTACCGGTGCAGGCGACGAGCCAGATCATGGCTCCACCCTATCCCAGGAGGCGCCATGCCCATGGACGAGCCCACGCCGGCCGCGCTCGAAGCCTTCGAGCACACCGCGAAGATGCCCGCCAAGGTGGCGAAGCCGCGCAAGAAGAAGACGAGCTAGACATGTCGGATCCGCTCATCGAGCGCGCCGAGCGCCTCCAGACCTGCGTGCAACACCTGCGCGAGCTCGCCGCCGACCTGCGCAGCGGGCCCGAGCTCGACAACGCCTTGCGAACCGCGGCGCGCGAGCGACGGGCCGGGGCCTACAGCCGCCTGGTGCTCGCCGCGCTGCAGGCCGAGCTGCCGCTCGACGCCACCGTGCTGGTCGAAGGCGCGGCCCTGCTGCCCGACATGCGCGCCCTGGCCACCGCCACGCTCCGAGCCGAGGGTGACTTTCCAGCGGCGATGGTCGCCGCGGTGCAGGACGGTCGGCTCGGCGACTGGGACGCCTACGCCCTGTACTTCGCCGCCTGGTGGGGCCTGAGGCAGCAAGCCGACCTCGAGGGGGTGCTCCGCGAAGCCCGCGTGATGTGCCGACGGCCGCTCGCCGACGAGCCCAAGAAGGTGGCCAACGCCCTCGCCCGGCTGGTCGACGACCACCACCTGAAGGTCGTGCTGCGCAACGAGGGCCACACGCTGCCCGACGACACCAGCAAGGCCGTGGTCCGCGACCTGGAGACCTGGTTCTCGGCGCCCCCCCTGCTCGACCTGCCCGCGAAGCCCGAGGCCCAGGGGGCCACCGCTGCGGCCCTCGCCGCGCCGAAGCTCGGACCGAACGATCGGTGCCACTGCGGGAGCGGGAAGAAGTACAAGAAGTGCCACCGCATCGCTGACCAGCAGGCGCTCAAGGACATCGCCACGGGCGCGGCTCCGGTCGACAAGGACCCGGTCACCGCCTCGGAGCTCGACACGCTGCGCGCCTGGGAGCTCTGCGAGTTGACCGTGGAGCGCGTGCCCGAGGCGCTCCAGACCCGCTGGATCGAGCTCCTGCTGATGGGGCGGGAGTACGACCGGGCGGCCGACCTGCTCGAGCGCCTCGGCACCGCGGAGCGCGACCAGCTCGTGACCGACGGCCTGCGGTGGAGCACGGTCGCGGGCAAGCGGGAGGTGGTCGCGCGCTTCGCGGCGCTCAGCGACACCCTCCCCACGGCGGCCCAGCTGCTCCTCGCGAGCGACGACGGCGAGCGCCTCCGGCTGGCGGAAGCCGCCGCGTGCGCCGCGCCCGACGACGGCAGCCAGCTCAGCCTCGACCTCGCCGACGTCGGCCTGCACGGCTTGGCCCTGCACGTGGGGCGGGGTGCCTTGCCTCAAGCCCAGCAGGGCGACGCCGCGGTGGTGCTCGAGGTGCTGCTTCAGTGCCGCGACCGGCTGGGGCTCGACCCGGTGGACCCGGTGGAGCGGCAGGTGCTGCCCTGGATGAACGCCGGGCGGCCGCTGATCGACCCCGGCGACAGGGCGGAGCTCGACAAGCGGGCCGCCCGCATCGAAGCCCTCGACAAGGAACTCGGCCGGGTCCGGGCCGAGCTGCAGGCCACGGTCGAGGCCCTCGAGGAGGCGCGCGCGGCCCCGTCAGTCGAAGACGAGGTCGAGACCAGCGAAGCGGAGGAGGTCGACCCCGAGGTCGTGCGGGAGCTGAGGGCGCGGGCGAGGCGCTTCAAGGCCGAGCTCAACGCGCGCAACACCGAGCGCGCGGAGCTGCGCAACACCGTGGCGCGCTTGCAGGCCGAGCTGGCCGAGCTGGCACCGGAGCCAGCCGACGAGCCCACCGAGGCCGAGGAGGAGGAAGACGAGCAGCTCGGGGTGCAGCCCTGGCGCACGCTGGTGTTCCCCGACCGCTTCGACGACCTGCTGGCGCGCTTGCCCGAGGCCACCGCGCGCCAGGCGCTGGAGATCGCCGGACGCCTGGCCGCTGGCCGGGAGGACGCCTTCCGCGGCGCCCGACCCCTGCGCGGCCGGCGCTGGCTCTGGCGTCAGAAGGTGGGCCGGAGCTACCGCCTGTTCTTCAAGTTCGACGAGGGGCGCATGGAGGTCATCGACCTGGTGCACCGGCAGGACCTCGAGAAACGAATTCGTGATCTGAGCTGACGGGGTAAGCAAGCCCCGTGCTGCTCCTCGCCCTCGCCTGCAAGCCGCCCACCCCCGCCGCCGAGCCGGTGCCGGAGGTGCGCTACACCCCCATCCCCGAAGCCGAGACCGAGGCCGACGCCTGGCTGCTCCAGCGCGTGCCGGGCGCCAGCCTCGACCGCGGCCTCGCTCGCGCGGCCCGGCTGCTCGCGGCCATGGCACCGGATCCGACCGCGCGCATCACCCCCGAGGCCGCCGCCAGCGCCCTGGGCATGGCCGGCTACCCGGGGCACGCGAGCTTCGCCAAGACCCTGAACAGCGGGGCCTGGCCCGACGAGCTGGCCGAGCTGCTCGCCGACCTCGCGCTGGCGCGCGCCCAGCCCATCGACGTCGCGCTGGCCCGCCGCGACTACGGCGATGGCACCACCCTGTGGTTCGTGGCCTACGCCTTCCGGCCCGTGTTCGTGGACCCGATGCCGCGGGACCTGGCGCTCGACCAGACCCTCCCGGTGCGCATCGAGCTGGGCGAAGGGGCGGTTGGCCACGAAGCCGTGCTGTTCGTCGACGGCCCCAACCAGCCGGTCCGCGCGTACGAGCTGGCCACCGAGCGCTACCAGTACATCGACGGCTTCCACGTGCCGGGGGTCTGGCGGCTGGAGGTGGTCACCACCAGCAGCACCGAGAGCCAGGTGGCGTTGATCTGGACCGTCTACGTCGACGCAGACCCGCCCGGCCCCGTGCCGCTCCCCCGCGGCGAGCCCGCCACGGCCGACCCGATGGTCGACGCGGAAGCGCTCTACGGCGCGCTCGACACCCTCCGCGCCGAGGCCGGGCTGCCCACGCTCGAGCGCTTCGAGCTGTTCGAGCCGCTGGCCCGCGAGCACAGCGCGTACATGGCCCACACCGGCGTGGTCGACCACGTGCTGCCGGGCGTGACCGAGGGCGTGGCGGCGCGGGCTCGCGAGAGCTTCCACCCCAAGGCGCGCCACCACGAGGACCTGGCGGCCGCGCCCACCTGGCAGGACGCGCTCGCGCTGGTGGAGCTGTCGCCCGGCCACCTGCGCAACCTCCACTGCGAGAGCTGCACCCACGTGAGCATCGGCACGGCGCTCGAGCCGGCCGTTCCTGCGAAGCTCTACGTGACCTGGGAGCTGCTCGAGTTTCCGCAGGGCACGCCGCGCCCGCTGGAGGTGTGGAACCGTTAGGATCGGCTCCAGCAAAGGGCAGGTTCCATGAAGAGTTTCGCAGCCGGCGCCATCGCCGGAGCCGCGGCCGCGTTGGCCTGGACGAGCTTCGACGACGAGGCGTCCGAAGCGCCCGAGCAGGCCGCCGTCGAGGCCGACACCACCACCCGGCGGGTGGTGGAGCGGGTCACCGTCGAGGGAGACTGCGGCGACCGCGTCGCCGAGCTGGAGGCCGAGGTCCAGCGGCTGAGCCTGATGGGCGCCATCGCGAGCGGGCGGGTGGAGGGCCATGAGGGCACCGAGCAGCCCTGGCCCGACGAGCTCCCCGGTCGCTTCACGGCCGCCAGCGTCGAAGCCTCCGTGGAGGCCGCCCTCGAGCAGGTCGAAGGTGGCGAGCTGCTCGAGGTCGACTGCAGCGAGTACCCCTGCATCGCCTGGATGCAGAGCCACCTCGACGCCGATCCCGAGGTCTGGACCACCAGCTTCTCCCCCGTGCACGAAGCGCTCGGCCAGGGCGAAGACGGCGTGGACCTCTCGATCCACAGCTACGGCGAGAACCCCCGCCTGCAGGCGGTCACCGTGAGCTGGACCGACGCCGACGTCGATGGCGAGGCCGTGAGCAGGCGCTCGGGCTTCCGGCGCGACACCGTGGCCGGCGACTACCAGGCCGAGCTCGCGGAGTAGCCACCCGGTTGCCCAGAAGCTCAGCCCAGCGCCACCAGCGTCAGCCACAGGCCCAGCTCCCCGAGCTGCTGGCTGGCGCCCGCCACGTCGCCGGTCACGCCGCCCAGACGCCTCCGCGCCACCCGCGCCCACCACCAGGTGACCGCAACGACGACCGCGAGGCACGGGAAGAAGAGCTCCCGGAAGCCCACCGCCACCGCCAGCCCGATCACCGTGCAGACCGCCACGTCGCGGCCGGTGAGGTCCCGGCTCGCGCCCGCAGCAGCCCCCTCGGCGCGGGCGCTCGGCAGGCGCCACAGCATCCAGACCATGCCCACGCGGCTCAGGGCGGCCACCGCCGGCCACACGGCCCAGGCCCGCTCGGGACCCAGCTCCACGAGGGCCCCGACCCTCAACAACAACGCCAGCACCATGGCGATCACGCCGTAGGTCCCCTGCCGCGGGTCCTTCAGGATCCGCAGCACGCTCTCGCGGTCCCACCCGCCGCCGAAGCCGTCGGCCACATCGCCGAGCGCGTCCTCGTGCAGGGCGCCGGTGAGCAGGATGCCCGACGCCACGGCCAGGACCGCAGCGAGCGTGACCGGCAGGAGCGCAGAGAAGAGCACGTAGAGCGCGGCCGTGGCCAGCCCGAGCACGGCACCGACCGCAGGGAAGAAGCGGCTGGCGCGCGCCAGCTCCTGCTCGTCGTGCCAGGGGTCGAGCCGCACCGGAAGCCTGGTGAGGAAGACCACGGCGACCTTCAGGATGCGCATGGGGCTCCGGGATAGACGGCTGGACTCGGAGGTATCTTGCCGCAGCGCTTCATCGACCGCGTCGTCCTGGTCACCGGTGCCACGTCGGGCATCGGGCTCTGCACGGCGCGCGCCTTCGCCGCCGAGGGCGCCACGGTGGTGGGCACCGGCCGGGATCAGAGCCGCCTGGCCGAGCTCGGGCAGGAGATCGAGCTCGCCCTCACCCTCGACGTCACCCAGGATGCCTCGGTGCGCACCGCTGCGGCCGCGGTGCTCGACCGCTTCGGCCGGGTCGACCTGCTGATCAACAACGTGGGCGTGGGGCTCTTCGAGGCCTGGGACGCCACCAGCATCACCGACATGAAGCGGCTGATGGACGTCAACGTGTGGGGCTCGGTGCGCGTCACCAACGCGCTCCTGCCCGCGATGATCGCGGCGGGCTCGGGCCGGGTGGTCAACGTGGCCAGCGTGGCGGGCAAGCGCGGCTACGCACGGCACACCGCCTACTGCACCTCCAAGCACGCGATGATCGGCTGGTCCGAGGCGCTTCGGTGCGACCTCGAGGGAACCGGTGTGGAGGTCACGGTGATCTGCCCGCCCGCGGTGCGCACGCCCTTCTTCGAGAACGCCGGCTACATGACCTTCGACGAAGACCACCCCAAGCTGGTGCCGATGACCCCCGAGCAGGTGGCCGACGGCATCGTCGAGGCGGTCGAGAAGGGCCGCCGCCAGAGCATCCTCTCGCCACGCGCCAAGCTGCTCTACGGCCTGAGCGTGCTCGCGCCGGGCGCGGTCGACCAGCTGCGCAAGTTCAAGTAGGTTCGGGTAGCGCTCGGCCGCCCGGCGAGGGAGGGTTGGGTGCGGAGGTGTGCCACGTTTCCCCTGCTGCTGCTGGCCTGCACCGGGCCCGAGGGTCTCGAGGGAGCCGACGACACCGCCGCGGGAGCGCTCGGGGGCCCGGCCGAAGGCCTGGTGCTCAACGAGGTGATGACCGACAACGACAGCTCCGTGAGCCACGACCCCGGCGACTTCCAGGACTACGTGGAGCTGTTCCACGGCGGCGACGGGGCGGTCGATCTGAGCCTCGTCACCCTCGACGACGGCGCGGACCCCTGGCAGGGAAGCGGCACCTTGGCCCCGGGCGGTCACCTGCTCCTGTGGGCCGACGACCTGCCCTTCGGACTCTCCAAGTCCGGCGACACCCTGGTGCTCCGGCACGACGGCGTCGAGCTCGATCGGCTCGTGATCGGCGCCCTCGACACCGACATCGCCCGCCTCCGCACCCCGAGCGGCGGCGACTGGGTGACCTCCCACGCGGCCTCGCCGGGCTGGACCAACGGGGTCGTGAGCGACGGCGCCACCGACGCGCGCGGCGCCCTCTTCGGCGAGGCGGTGGTCAACGAGCTGCGGCTCACCCTGCCCACCTCGTCGGTCGAGGCCCTCACGGCCAACCCCTACACCGAGGTGAGCGCAAGCCTCGTCGCGGGCCTCGCCGTGTTCCCGCAGATCCATGCTCGGCTGAAGGGCGGCGTGGGCTCCTTCCGCGAGCTCGACGAGAAGGCAGGCTTCCGGCTGGACCTGGGCGACTTCGAGTCGTGGACCTGGCGCGGACTGGAGGTGCTCACCCTGAACAACGCCGTGCAGGACCCCACCTACACCCACGAGTTCCTGAGCTACCGCCTGTTCCGCGCGATGGGCGTGGCCGCCCCCGAGATCGGTTGGGTCGAGCTCTACGTGAACCAACAACACAAGGGGCTCTACCTCCTGGTCGAGACCATGGACGACCGCTTCCTGGAGCGCTGGTACGACGACCCGAGCGGCCCCTACTACGAAGGCGGCGGCGGCATCGACTTCGTGGACTACGAGATCGACGACATGGAGCACGACGGCGGAGAGGACGACCGCAGCCAGCTCTACGCCCTCGCCGATCTCATCGAGCAGGTGGGCGACGGCGCGTTCGAGGGCGACGCGGCCGCCACGCTCGACGAGCTGGTCGACCTGGAGCAGGTGGCGGCGTTCTTCGCGGTGGAAGCGCTCATCGACAACTGGGACGGCTACCGCTCGCCCAACAACTACCGGATCTACGTGCACCCGACCGAGGGCATCCAGCTGCTGCCCTGGGGCTGCGACCAGACCTTCGAGGACACCTACAGCGCGGTCGAGGCGGGCGACGGCGTGCTCTTCCAGTTCTGCCTGGCCGACACGGCCTGCCTGGAGCTCTTCCAGTCGGCGCTGCTCGAGGCCTCGGCCCTGGTCACCGACCTGGAGCTCGAGGCCCAGCTCGAACGGCTCGACGCCGCCCTGGACCCGCGCATCGCCGCCGACCCGCTGCTGGAGCACGGCGACGACGTGGTGAAGGCGCAGCGGGCCATCACGGCCGAGGTGCTCGCCACCCGCCCCGAGGAGATGGCCGCATGGGCCTCTGGCAGCTGATCCTGGTGGTCGGGTGCCGCTGGGAGGTGGTGCACGACAGCGCCACCGACACCGAAGCTCCGTCGGACTCGGCCAGCGACACCGGCCCCCTCCTGGTCGACGAGGTGTGCGACGGCGTCGACAACGACGGCGACGGCGCGGTCGACGAAGGCTACGACCTCGAAGACGCCGACGGCGACGGCAGCCCGGCGTGCTTCGACTGCGACGAGACCGATCCCCTGGTGGGTGGCCTCGCGGTGGAGTTCTGCGACGGCCAGGACAACGACTGCGACGGCCTCACCGACGAAGGCTGGGACGACGACGGCGACGGCTGGGCCACGTGCCTGGGCGACTGCGACGACAGCGAGCCCACCACCTACCCGGGCGCCCAGGAGCTCTGCGACGGCCTGGACAACGACTGCGACGCCGCCAGCGTGGAGACCGACGACCTCGACGGCGACGGCTTCACCCGCTGCGACGGCGACTGCGACGAGACCGACACCGCGGTGAACCCTGGGGCCACCGAGAGCTGCAACGGGCAGGACGACGACTGCGACGGTTCGTTCGACGACGCCCCCGAGTGCTTCGGCTGCACCGAGGTCGACGACTGGCTGGTCTGCCAGACCGCCGGCCCGCAGGCGACCGCCGCCCAGGCCTGCGCGGGCATGGACCTCCGGCTCGCGGTGCTCGACTCCGAGGAGCGGAACGCCGCCGCCGTCGCGGCCACGCTCACGCTCACCTCCGAGGTGCTCTGGATCGGCGCCACCGACGCCGAGACCGAGGGCACCTGGCTCTGGCCCGACGGCTCGGAGGTCTCCTGGGCCAACTGGGCGGACTACCAACCCGACAACTACGACGACGGCGAACACTGCGCGGTCATCCACTGGCACGGTGTGACCGACGGTCGGTGGAACGACGTGAGCTGTGACTACTGGGCGGGGTTCGTCTGTGGCACGTGAGGTGCTGGTACTGGTGGGCCTCGCGGGGTGCGCTGGCGAGGCGCCCACCACCGGCCACACCGGCGACTCGGGTGTGCAAGACGACGGCGCTCTGCGCTTCGGCACGTGGGACCTCACCGTGCACACCAGCGACTTCGACACCTGCGGCATCACCACCGAGGAAGAGCGGGAGGACCCCTGCTCCCGCGGGTGCGGCACCTTCGAGCTCATCGACGAAGGCGGCGGCGCGATCACGCTCTCGGCCAACTGGCAGGACTACGTGTTGACCTGTGCCCTGGACGACAGCGGCTTCCTGTGCACGCCGCTCCAGAACAGCGTGACCGTAGACGGCCTCGACGCGGTGGGGACCGAGTGGGATGCCGTGATCGGCACCTTCGAAGGGTCCAGCCAGCTCTACGGCGCGTACACCTTCGAGCGCAGCTGCGAGGGCCCGGACTGCAGCGCGCTGGAGGCCGAGGTGGAGTTCGACCTGGACTGTGTGCTGATGGGGCGGTTGGAGGGGAGCTACGCAGGGTAGCTACTCCTCGGTGGAGTCCTCCCCCGCCAACCGGATCGCCACTGGCGTCAACCGCACGGTCTCGGCCCAGCTGTCGGACTCGGGGTTCTCGGCCATGTAGTAGAAGTCGCGGGTCTCGCCGGGCTCGAGGGGCACCTTGTACTCCTCCTCGATGGGCGTGGGGTAGCGCGGCGCCACCAGCGGCCAGGTCTTGGTCTGGATGGCGCGGCCCTCGGCGTTGAGCCACTCCATCTGAACGTTCACGTACTCGATCGTGGCGTCGCCGTTGTTGGTGAAGGGGCAGGTGATGCCCCAGCCGTTGAGCGGGCCCTCGGGGTCCTCGGCGAGGTTGATCTTGTCGAGGGTGACCTCGCCCTGGGCGAGCTTGTCGGCGTAGCCCAGCATCTTGATGCGCCGACGCGCTTCCTGCTTCCGCTTCTTGTTGGCCCGCGGGTACTCCTCGAGGAACTTCTCCCAGCCGGCCGGGGTGTTCTCGCTGGTGGCCCAGGAGTAGAGGAACTCCTCGCGCTCCTCCAGCGCGATGGACACCAGCTTGGCGTTCGCCACGCCCTGGTACTTGGCCAGGTAGCCGTCGTAGCCCTCGAGGGACTTCAGCTCGCGGGCCTTCTCCAGGTACTTCTCTTCGAGCCGCAGCGTGGCCTTCCAGAAGTCCGGGTGGTTGTCGGAGACCTCGGCGAGGAAGGCTTCGTAGCCTTCGAGCTCGTCGGCCTTCTGGATGTCGCGGTAGTTGGGACCGCACGCGAGGAGCAGGGCGAAGAAGATGTGCATGCAGCGGGTCTAACCGTTCCTGCTCATGGGCTCCGGCGCTGGTAGCTCGCTTCCGCCCAGGGCTGTTCGTCGCCGCCGAGCCAGGCGTCGTAGGTGGTGTCGCCCAACACCACCGACCGGGCGAAGGCGCGGGCACAGGCGATCACGATGTGGAGGTAATCTGGACTACACCCCCCCCGATTCCTTCACGGAGATGCCATGAAATCCGGCGTCTCCCCTTGATCATCGGTGGGCCAGCTCCCTATCGTGGAAGGGTGCTCAGGGGGGTAGTCGACGTGGAAGAGCAGCAGGTCGAGGCGGTCTTGAACGTGCTCGTGGCGAGTGTGCGCAGCTCGATGTTGGACGCCGTGTTGAAGGTAGGGGAGGTGCTCTTCGAGCAGGTCTACGGCGGCGACGAGGCCTTGGCGCGCTCGCGCGGCCGGAAGACCATCAGCCTCGAACGCATCGCCTCGACGCCGGGCAGTGGCGTGAGCGCGAGCTGGCTCTGCCGTCGCGGAGGGCTGGACGGTGGGTCGACTGGAGGCCAAGGTGAACACCGCCCTCGGCGTCAAACCACGTGGCGGCACGCCGAAGACCGGCGGCGGACGCCCGCGCATCGGTCCTCTGGAGCGCTCCCACCGTCGGCTGCGAGAGGTCGCCGCACACCTCGACGACGAGCGAGCTGAGATCGGCTTGATGAGCGCGCCGGTGGCCCTCGGCCTCGTCGGCGACCTGAAGCGCGCGGTCGGCGGCGTGCTCGACCGGCTGGAGGCGATCGAGCGGAGCCTGCTCGGGCAGGAGTCCTGCCACGTGGCAACACTCGTAGGCCCGACGGTTCTGCCCTCTCAGACCCGGCCGCACCGGTCGGGTACGGGCGGCTCGGCATCGTCGCCTGCGTGCAGGCGCCGCCTGGCGCCTCCACCCCCCGACGTCGGCCCGCGATGAGCCTCCACGACTCCCTCCCACGCACTGGGGACCCGCTCTACGGGTTGAGCGCGCGAGGCTGACCCGATCTCGTAGACAGATCAGGTACCAGCCCTCGATGAAGCTGAAGATGGCTGTCAAGCGCCACCGCCATCTGTTCGGAAGCTGTTCTGGTCGAAGAGCTCGCACTCCAAGGTGGCGAAGAAGCTCTCGCAGAGCGCGTTGTCGTAGCAGTCGCCCACCGAGCCGACGGACGGGCGCACGTCATCGTTCACTACGACGAGCACGAGGCGAGGCCCTATCGCTGGACGTTCCGTGCCCAGCGGGACAAGAGGGCACTCGATGCCCAAGCAAGCGCCGAGCCCTGGCACGCCGACAAGCTGACCACGCTGCTGCATGAGCGCGGCGCTGATCACCTCTGGGTGAAGAAGCGCGGCGCCCTGCTGACCATCGTCTCCGGCGACGAGGCCGACCCCTGGCCGCACGCGCGCTTACGTCGCGACACCGTCCACCTCTGGCGCCTGGAGATGGCGGTTCGTGGCGGGCGCTGGGAGCGCACGCCCTTCAGGGCCCAGATGGAGGAACTGATGGACATGCTGGTCGACGCCTTCCCCTGGACCATCGCGCCCGTCGATTAGCCTCGGTACGGACTTCGGATCCGATGTACTAGAGGCTGGACAACTGCGAGCCCTCGACGAGTCAACTTTTCCCTGGAAACACCCATCGCACCCAAAGTTCTGTCCACCTCGCGTGTTCGGTGTTCTGGTGTCTGCAGCCGAACGTTTCGGCTACACTTCAGGAGAATCAGCATGGCCTGCAAGCCCCCAGTCCGAATGGTGCCCCTCTGCAAGGAGCGACTCTTCAACACCAAGTATGGGGAACGGACATGACTTTCACGAAGATCTTCGGCCCGACACGAATCAACTCCACCTCCAGCGGCGATCCGAAGGAGCGCAAGCTGACGCCGCGTCCGGGCGGGCGCCTCTACAAGAACCTTCAGCTGAGCATTGTTGTCACCGACAAGTCTTCGAACCAGGCGCGGCTTGGCGCTCGACTTGATCACGGCCCGACTTCGCAGATCTTCGAGACTCATTCCACGCCCATTGCAAGCACGACTGACCCCGGCAATGTCCCGGCGCTCGTGTCCGGCGATTCCGGTACGACCATCATCAACGAGTGGACGCAGGTCGTTCTCACGGCCGACTCCAACGATGTCAATGAGCAATGGGTCGAGGTCGAGGTCTATGAAATGAGGAAGCCGTTCTGATGGGCTGCGGATGTACCAGTGCAGTAAAGGCCGCCGTCAGCGAGCAACTGGCTGCGCGTGGCCAGAGCCTCTCGCGGCTTTGGCAGCCACAGGATCCGTACCCGGCTGCGTTTCCCTGGCTCGGAGCCGCGGTGACAAGAGAGTTCGCGCTGAAGCTCTTGTCTTCGGAGCTCTCGACATCAACAGCCGCGGTGGCCCCCAGCCTATTCGGTGAGTGCTTCCCGAACCGAACCTGCACCTACAACCTGGCGATGCCTGCGCTTGCCGGCGAGTATTACTCCAAAGGTGGGTTCACCAGGATGGTGGTCGAGACGCTCTACTACCTGGCGGCGATCGACGGCTGCGAGACCAGGTGTGCGACCGACGGGAGGCTCTGGAGTTGCGAACTGAACGGCGTGGAGATCAAGCAAACGATGGATCTTGACACGTTCCAACTGGTTTGGATCGCGGTTGTGACGTGCTGTTGCAATCTGGCTGGTCCACCCGACGTGCCAGGCCTCGACGAGCCAGACGATGATGACGACGACCTGCCTGAAGTCCAAGGCCCCTTAGGATGAGTTCGATAGTCGTAAGTCTGCTGTCCTGCACAGTGCCGTCGAAGGACCACGCTGACACCGCAGCCGTGGTCATCGATACGGCGGACTCTATCGACACTGCACGGACCCACGCGCTCATCAGTGTGGACGTCTACGTGCCAGTCTACCAAATCTATGCGGTTCCACCTGACGGCCGTGGTTGGAAAATGATGCTGGGGCTCGAGCTGGATCCGAAGTCCGTTGTGACCGTGGTAGCCGATGTCGAGCCTGGGGTGTGGGCCGTCCTTGCCTACTCCATCGACATTTCGGCCTGCACGCTTTCTGAATTCCAGGAACTTGCGGCCGGTGATGTTTGGAATCTGGATCTGTACGGATACGACGGAAAGGCCGACAAGAGCGGGTTCTGCTCCTTGCTTTGAGGACTGAGTAGAAGCCATGGGGTGCGGATCCTTTCATGGTAGGCCCTCCGCCAAGGGTGGGAGGCGCGTGACCTCCCGGTCGATACAGGCTCGCTCATGCGCGAGACCTCGTCGAGCCCCTCGACTGCCCTACCCAGCGTCGCCCTGCTGCAGGTCCTTCTAGGCGGCCGGGGTGAGGTCGCTCGCAGCGATGCCGCGGTTGGTGCTGTGCGGGACGACTCGGGTGATCGCCCACTCGAGGTAGGCGAAGGGGTCGACGCCGAGCAGCCTGCACGTCGTCACCAGCGTGAAGAGGGTGCAGAGCCGCTTCGCCCCCTGCTCCCCCCCGGCGTACAGCGAGTTGTTCCGGATCAGGGCGACGCTCCTGAACCACGCGGCTTCCCCGAGCCCGCGCGCCCGAGGTTCAGCCGCCAGCAGTTCAGCGAACGAGCGTCGAGCCCGTACCGACTACAGAACTCCGAGAGGGCGAGTCCGCTCGCCGAGAGCTCGTCGAGGAGCTCGACGGCCTCCTCCCTGTCGCTGACCTTCCTGCGCGGCACCATGGGGACCTCCTCGTGTCACGCATGAATGTCACCCGGTGGCGCGTAGGCGACCCCCACCCTTGGCGGAGGGCTTACGTGCAACCGAGTTGAAACAACATCGACAACGCCTGTCCAGCGATGAGAGGGTAGGACGCGCCATGCTGCTCCTCCTCGCCTGTTCTCCGCCCCCAGAAGCCCCCGCGGCCTTCGACGAGCTGGTCGTGTGGCTCTACAGCCAGCACGCCGACGACGAGGCCATGGTCTCCGGGGTGACCCAGCTCCAGACCTGGCTCGACGAGCACGGCGACACCCTCGACGAGAGCTACCTGGTCGGCACGCTCACCGAGGCCACGGTCGACGGCCTCGACGGCACCGATCGCACGAACGAGGGCATGCAGGCCATCGCGCTCGTCACCCAGAGCGACCACCCGGTCGACGACCAGGCCTACGCGATGATCGGCGCCGACCTCATGGAGGTCTACCCCGACATGTTCGTGGCCTACGACCGCACCTGGGAGGGCGACCCCGACTGCTTCCTGGACCACGGCTGCCCCCGGCTGGAGGCCCAGGAGGACTACGAGAGCCACTTCGCGCTCGGCGTCGAGGTCTTCGGCAGCCCCTACAACCAGTACCTGTGGACCGACACCGACGCCGGGCCGGCGATGGTGCAGCGCAACTGGATGGTCGAGCCGCCCGACGTCAACGTGGACTTCGCGCAGATCACCGAGCAGATGTACCTGAACGCCTTCCTCCCTCGGGCCGGCGGCGCGTGGCGCCTGCAGGCCACGTGGGCGATCTACGCCACCGACAGCCTGGAGGACATGGTCGCCACCCTCGTCACCGGCTCGATGGAAGACAACCACGAGGCCCTGGAGACCTGGCTCGACGCGCAGTAGAGGGGGTGCATGCTGCTCTTGTGGGCTTGTACCCCCGATCCCGTCGACACCGCGGAGCCCTCCGCGCTCCCCGAGGTGCTGGACGTCCGCCAGGTGGTGCCCGGTGAGGGTGTGCCGAGCGAGGTCGCTCCCCAGGCCTCCAACAACAACCTCGACCTGGCCGTGCACGACGGGCGCACCTTCCTCGCCTTCCGCACCGGTCCCAGCCACTTCGCTGCACCGGAGGTGGAGCTGCACGTGGTGTCCACCACCGACGAGCACACCTGGCGCTGGGAGGGCAGCTGGGCATGGGGCACCGACCTGCGGGAGCCGCGCTTCCTGGCCTGGGAGGGGCGGCTCTGGCTGTACTTCGCCGAGCTCGGCAGCGAGCCCACCGACTTCGAGCCCCAGGGGGCGTGGGTCACCGAGTACGGCGGCGTGAGCGACTGGACCGAGCCCGTGCCTCTGATGGAGGGAAGCGACCTGATCCCCTGGCGCACCAAGGTCATCGACGGCGTGCCCTACCTGCTGGGCTACACCGGCGGCGGGAAGATCTACGACGAGACGGGCGAGCTCGACGTGCACTTCCTCACCACCTCCGACGGCTGGTCGTGGGAGCCGGTCGCGGGCAACGGCGTGGTGACCACGGGCGGGGGCAGCGAAACGGCCTTCGTGATCCTGGGCGACGGCGCGCTCGTGGCCGTGCAGCGCAACGAGCGCGGCGACGAGGGGTACGAGGGCGTGGGGGGCCACGGAAGCAAGGTGTGCCGCGCGGAAGCCGGCGACCTGGGCACCTGGACCTGCGAGCGCGACCCGAAGAAGTACGACTCGCCGCTGATGTTCGTGCACGACGGGCGGCCCTTCCTCCTCGCCCGCCGCAACGTCACCGAGACCGGCGACTACGACCTGGGCTACGACACCATGAGCTTCACGGCCGAGGGCCTGGCGTACTCGGCGGACTACTGGCAGCAGCCCAAGCGCTGCAGCCTGTGGGAGGTCGACCCGGAGGCCTTGAGCGTGCAGTTCGTGCTCGACCTGCCCAGCGCCGGCGACACCTGCTTCCCGGGCCTGCTGCCGCTCTCGGAGCGCGAGTACCTGGTCTACAACTACTCGAGCCCGATCGACGGCGACCTGGACATCAGCTGGGTCGAGGGCCAGCACGGCGACACGAACATCTACCGGCAGGTGCTGGCCTGGCCGTGAGCAGGTGGGCGGGCTCCGCCTTCACCGGTCGACAGGAGCTACACGGCGCGATTACCCCCTTGTCCTGCAAGGAACCGACGTGATCGCTCTCGCCCTCTTCGCCTGCACCGGCACCGACCCCGCGCCCGACACCGGTGCCGCGATCGACACCGCGGTCGGCGAAGGCACCCTCGCGCTCTCGTTCGCGATCCACCCGGACTGGCACGACGCCATGGACGAGCCCGCGGTCGGCACCTTCTACGGCAGCTTCTGGCGCGGCGACGAGGTCACGGGGGTGGGCCCCGACGATGGAGCCGAGGATCTCGGCGGCATCGTGGTCGAAGGCATCGACCTGACGAGCGGCGAGCCCACCGACGTGCTCTTCGTCTCCGAGGCGCTGCCCGCCATCGAGGTGGTCGTGCTCGGCTTCCTCGACTCCGATGAGAACGCCGACCCCAACGACCCGGATCCCGACGACAAGGATCCGGTCACCCTTCCCAGCGACAACGACTTCGACCTCGTGGCCGACACCGAGCTGCAGGCCGAGGTCTACTTCGCCTTCCTGAACCCCTGAGGCCGCCATGACCCTGCTCCTCGCCCTCGCCTGCACGGGCGCCGACGAAGAACCCCTCGTCGTCGACGCCACCCTCACCTACCGGGAGCCCGTCGAAGGCGAGCTGGTGTTCGCGTCGGAGCCCATCGAGGTGCCGCCCTACACCGACCAGCAGATCTGCACGATGCTGCCCTACACCGGCGAGACCGTGGGCGTGATGGCCGGCGACTTCTACCAGCACCCCGACTGGGGCCACCACCTGCTCATCATGTCGAGCAACGCCGACGAAGACGACTACCCCGATGGCTACAGCTGGGACTGCACCGAGTCCGCCAACCTGCCCATGGCCGAGCTCGAGCCCATCCTCTTCGCCAACAACACCGAGCTCGGCGACGAGGGGCTCTACGAGCTGGTGCTGCCCGAAGGCTTCGGCGTGAAGCTCGAGAGCGGCGACCGCCTGATGCTGCAGTCGCACCACATCAACTCCACCGCCGACACGCTGCTGCTCAACGACGCGGCGTTCCTCGAGGTGCTGCCCGAAGCGGAGGTCGACACCTGGGCCGCCCCCTGGGCCCACACCGACAGCGGGCTCGAGGTCCCGGCGAACAGCGAGCACACCATCGAGATCGACTGCGCGTTCGAGGAAGACGTCTACCTGCTGAGCGTCACCGGCCACCTGCACGAGTGGGGCACCGCGATCTCGGTCGACCACCTGCCCGCCGATGGCGGCGACACCATGCGGCTCTACGAGATCAGCGAGTGGGACCCGGTCTTCCGCGACGCGCCGCCGATCGACGAGTACCCGGTCGACACCTTCCAGGTGAAGGCGGGCGACACCTTCCGCACCACCTGCAGCTGGTACAACGACACCCCGGAGACCCTGGGGTTCCCCACCGAGATGTGCGCCTCCGTCGGCATGGCCTACCCTACGGTCCTCCCGATCATCTGCGACGTGGACTGATGCTGTTCTGGATGCTGGCCTGCGGGGGCGAAGACGCCCCGACCTTTGCCGAGGTGGACACCGAGCTCGCGCAGTCGTGCGGCTTCTCGAGCTGCCACGGCAGCGGCACCGGCGGGCTCACCCTCGACGGCGGCGAGGGCGACTACCAGGCGCTGGTCGACGCCGCCTCGAACACCGCCGAGGGCGAGACCCTGGTCATCCCGGGCGACGCCGCCAACAGCTACCTCTACAAGATCCTGATCGGCGACGGCATCGACGGCGACCTCATGCCGCCCCCGAGCGGCGGCTGGGAGCAGGACAAGATCGACCTCGTCGCCGCCTGGATCGACGCGGGCGCCGCGCCGTAGCCGCGGGTGCAGCGCAGTAGCCGCAGCCACAGCTCCGCACCCGGCAGGCCCAGCTCCGTAGCGCTATGAGCGCGGCGTGCACCGCCTCCACAACGAGCATGTCCGGCTCGCGCTGAGCACGGCCTTCGGGCCGCGCATCCTGCACTTCGGACCCCGCGTCGGCCCCAACCTGCTCTGGGTCGACCAGGACACACCGCAGGACGACGGCGAGTGGCACGTCTACGGCGGTCATCGCCTGTGGCGCGCCCCGGAAGACCCCGACACCACCTACGAGCCCGACAACGCCGAGGTGCTCGTCCGAGGCGACGAGCGCACGGCGGTGGTGCGCCAGCAGCCGGATCGCTACGGCCTCGGCAAGGTGATGGAGGTCCGGCTGGACGGGCCTGGCGTCCGCCTGGTGCACGCCCTGGAGAACCACGGCCTCGGGCCGGTCGAGATCGCCGCCTGGGCGATCACCTGCATGGCGCCCGGCGGGGTGGCCGAGGTGCCCCAGCCTCCAGCCCGTGCTCACCCCGACGCGCTCCTCCCCGACCGCCGCGTCACCCTCTGGCCCTACACCGACCCGGCCGACCCGCGCATCGGCTGGGCCCGGGAGCGCGTCACCATCCGGCAGGGCGGCCCCGACAGCCTGAAGGTGGGCTTCGGGAACCCGCTCGCCGAGCTGAGCTACGTCGTCGACGGCTGGCGCTTCACCAAGCGCGGCGCGTGGGATGCGCGGGCCCCCTACCCCGACCTGGGCAGCAACCTCGAGGTCTACACCAACGCCCAGATGCTCGAGCTCGAGACCCTCTCGCCCCTGGTCACCCTGCAGCCCGGCCAGGCGATCACGCTCTGGGAGCAATGGAGCCTGGAGCGGGAGCGAACGGACCCCGCGCCTGGGCGGTGATGCCGGATTCCGGCTCCGGTGACGCTCCGTGACATGGGTCGGGATAGTGCCTTCGCAACCTGACTTTCACGTAGGGAGCACACCCATGTCCGCCATCGGAATCCTCCTCGCCTTCGTCGGAGGCCTCGCCCTCGTCGGCGGCGCGGTCCAGAAGTACAAGGCCGGTCGCCTGGCCAAGACCCCGTTCGTCTCCACCGGCGACGCGGCCAGCCAGAAGACCGCCGCCGCGGGCGAGAAGGGCGCCATCAGCACCGAAGGCAAGGTCGCGCACAGCGGCCTGGTCACGGGTGAGGTCACCGGCACCGAGGCGCTCTACGTGCACCTCAAGGTCAAGGCCAAGTGGAAGGTCGGCGACTCCAGCGAGACGCTGATGCTGCGCGACGAGAAGCAGCACGCCACCTTCACCCTCGACGACGGCTCCGGGCCGGTCACGATCGACGTGTCCAAGGGCGGCGACCTCGAGCTCACGAAGACCTTCAACAAGACCAAGGGCCTCGGCCTCGGCGGCATCTTGAAGGGCGGCGGCATCCAGTTCGGTGAGGGCGGCTTCGCCATCGCCCCCGGCCCCCGCAAGGTGGGCAACAAGATCATCCCGCAAGACGCCAAGTTCGAGGTGGTCGAGGAGTGCCTCATCCCCGCCGAGTCCTACTTCGTGTGCGGCAAGATCGACGACAGCGGCGTGATCGGCAGCCCCAGCTGGGCCAGCCTGATCCTGTCCACCAAGACCCACGAAGAGCTGGCCGGCGGCACCGCCGAGTTCGCCAAGAAGCTGCTCATCGGCGGCGGCGTGGGCCTGGCAGTGGGCCTGATCCTCACCGTGCTCGGCGGCGGCGCCTGAGATGTGGCTGGTCACGCTGGCGCTCGCGGCCACACCTCCCGGGTGGGAAGAGCTGGGCACCAGCGACGGCGTGACCGTGGCACGCAAGACCATCGAGGGCAGCCCGCTCTTCGCCTTCCGCGGCGAAGCCACCCTCGACGTGCACGCCGGCGTGCTCGCCGGGGTGCTCTTGAGCGACGGGCTGGGCCCCGAGTGGGTGGACCTGATGGTCCTCTCCAAGCTCGTGGCCGACGAAGGCGGCGGCCACCGCATCGTGCACCAGGGCTACGACCTGCCCTGGCCGTTGGCCGACCGCGACTACATCATGCGGCAAACGCTGGTCTTCGACGCAGCGTCCGAGGTCTTCACGCTGGAGTTCCAGTCCATCGAAGATCCCCGCTGGCCGGTCGACGCCGACTGGATCCGAGCCTACGCCCACCGCACCTACTGGCGCATCACCGCGCTGGACGACGGGCGCTCGCTCGCCGAGGTCGAGGTGCACACCGATCCCAAGGGCGCGCTGCCCGCGTGGTTGGTCAACGCCATCCAGAAGGACTGGCCCCGAGCCACCCTCACCGCGCTCGAAGACCGCGCCCAGCAGGGCGACGTGGCCCGCCGCGCCGAGATGACCGACTGGTAGATCCGCCGAGCACCCCCGTCGGAACCTTCCGGCTGGGCTGCGCCGTCTGGACGTGGAAGCCCTGGGTCGGTACGCTCTACCCGCCGAGCGCGCGCCAGCAGGACCTGCTGAAGCTCTACAGCCGCCGCTTCGAAACCGTCGAGGGCAACAGCTGCTTCTACGCCACGCCACCAGAGGCCACGCTGGCCAAGTGGGTCCGCGACACGCCTGGCACCTGGCGCATCCTGCCCAAGCTGCCGCGGGACGTGAGCCACGAAGGGCGGCTGGAGGACGCGGTCGACGAGGCCCTGGCATTCCTAGCGCACATGAAGACCGGACTCGGCGAGCGCCTGGGCCCGTGCTTCCTCCAGCTTCCACCGAGCTTCGGCCCCGACCGCGGGGCGGATCTCGCGCGCTTCTTGAACCCCTGGCGGCGGGCGAGCGGCCATCCTCTGGCCGTCGAGGTCCGGCACCCCGCGTGGTTCGAGCCCGGATGGCTGGAGCGCCTCGACACGCTCCTGGCGCGCTCCGGCCTGGCGCGGGTCCACCTCGACACCCGGCCCTGCTACCAGGGCGTGGGCCGGCCGATGGCCGACGCCGTGCGGCCCAAGCCTCGGGTGCCGCTGCAGCCCACCCTGACCACCGACTGGGTGATGGTCCGCTACGTCGGCCACCCGGACGTGCCGCAGAACGAGCCGTGGCTGGCCCAGTGGGCGGAGCGCATCGACGGCTGGCTCAGGCGGGGCGTCGACGTCTGGGCCTACTGCCACTGCCCGGTCGAGGACCACTCCCCCACCCTGGCGCGGCGCCTGCAGGAGCTGCTGGAGGCACGGGGAGCCCCCGTGGATCCGCTCCCCTGGAACGCGCTGCGGCCCGACCCGAACCAGCCCAGCCTGTTCTGAGCTGGCTTCGACCCGCTACGCGGCCTTGCGCTCGGCGTCGAGCTTCTTCATGTACCGGCCCTGGGCCACGTCCACCGCCACCAGCACCGCGAGGGTGAAGTAGAAGGTGGTCTTCGACATGGCCTCCACGTGGTAGCCGAAGAAGCTCAGGTGGGCGAGGTGGCCGCCCTCGCTCAGGAGCATCACGCCCACGATGAGCAGGATGAAGAGGCCGAGCACCTCGTACATCCGGTTCTTCTGCAGGAAGTCACTCACCGTGTCGGCCATGACCATCATCAGCACACCGGAGATGACGATGGCGCTGGCCATCACCCAGAACACCTCGGTCAGCGCGATCGCGGAGAGGATGGAGTCGAACGAGAACACCAGGTTCATCGCTGCGATCCAGGCCACCGCGGTGCCCACGGAGCGTTGCGGCTGATCACCCACGCCCTGGCCCACTTCGTCGATCGCCAGCATGTGGTGGATCTCCTTGAAGGCGGTGTAGACGATGAAGATGCCGCCGAACAGCACGATCAGGGCGTGCACGTTCATCGCCCCCGCGGTGACGCCGCTGTGCCACTCGGCGAAGGGCTCCTGGAAGGTGTCGATGGCCGAGACCACCACGAACAGCAGGAGGATGCGCAGGCCGATGGCCATGCCGATGCCCCAGCGCCGCACCATCTGCTGCTTGTCGGCGGGCACGCGCTTCGACTCGAGCGAGATGTAGAGCAGGTTGTCGAAGCCGAGCACGGCCTGCAGGAAGATGAGCATCCCGAGGGTGAACAGGTTCTCGATCACGGCCGGCACTCCACACACTTGGCGGTAGCGCTGTCGATAGCCGGTGGTGTCGAAGCTGGCATCGGAGACTCGACGATGCGCGTGCTGACCCCCCTCTTGTTCGCCCCCCTGCTCACCGGCTGCGCCGTCGTGTCGATCGAAGACGGCTTCGTCATCGACGAGCCGATCGACGCGGTGGTCGTGAACCTCTCGAACGGCGAGATCACGCTCGCCGGCTCGGCGAGGGACCAGACCACGGTCGAGATCGACTTCGGCGGGCTGACCTTCGACCAGGTCGGGCACGAGGTGGTCGACGGCGTGCTCTACGTGGACTTCGACTGCGGCATCACCTGCGGCGGCGAGCTCGACCTGAAGGTCCCGCCCGACGCGGAGATCTACGTGGACGTGGGCAGCGGCGCGGTGACCACCCACTTCGACCTCGCACCGCCGGTGCTCGACGTGGACCTCGGGGCTGGCGACGTGGACGTGTACGTGCCGGAGGGCGGCTACCAGCTCCAGCTGAAGGCCGGCGCGGGCTCGGTGGAGACCGACGGTGTGTGGGACGAAGACGGTGCCGGGCGGCTCATCGCGATCCATGCGGGCGCCGGCGCGATCTCGGTCACGGGGGAGTAGCGCCGACTCGGGACGACTCGCAGCGCGGGTGGTTCCCCTGCACGTCATGGCAGGTGCCCGCGACGATGGCTCCACAGCTCAGCTCACAGCTCTCGGCACCCGCGGCCGTGGCGATCACCACGCGACCCGAGGCCACAGGACACGTTGGGGTGGTGATCTGTCCGGCGGCGGACTCGCAGAGCAACACGCCCTGGGAGGTGGCGAAGGGCGCTTCGTACGCGGAGAGGCAGGCCACCGGTCCCGTGTGCGGACCCCGTCGGGCCGGAGCCCCCACGCGGCCGTGCTCGTAGAGCGTGGCGGTGCTGCCCTGTGGCGACACCCGGGGCTCCGCGCAGGCGCCGCCCGCCTGCGCCACGGTCAGCACATCGCCGCCACCGAGCGCCGACCGGGACCTGGCTTCCAGCCTGGCCATCGCCTCCCGGTCCAGGCCCTCGCAGGTGGCCAGCAGGCCCAGGAGCGTGGTCTGGTCCGCTCGCTCGAGGTCCACACCCTCGGAGGCGTCGAGGAGACCCGGACAGGCCAGGGCCTCTGCCGCCTGAGCGGCCGCGCCGCGGAGGCTCCCTCCCTCGTCGGAGGCCCCGACGTCCAGCAGGCCTTCAAGGGTCTGGAGCCGGAGCTCGAGCATGGCGTTCTCCTCGGCGTCGGCGCGGGCCAGGACCCGACGCAGCACCTCCACCTGCCGCTCCAGCCCCTCGACCAAGGCGTCCGTCGCGGCGGTGGACGCTTGCTCGGCGAGCTCAAAGGCGTCGCCGAACTCCGCCACGGGGCAGGCGCTCGCCTCGTAGATGCACGGGATGAGCGTTCGGGTGTCGAAGCCCACGAA
>Ga0114932_10000317_pt1 | contig 57402 bp, 45 predicted proteins | sample 2SBtaG_2_FD_87286 | JGI IMG/M metagenome (GOLD analysis project Ga0114932, IMG submission 87286) | Deep subsurface microbial communities from Kolumbo volcano to uncover new lineages of life (NeLLi) - 2SBTROV12_ACTIVE470 metaG | ecosystem: Environmental > Aquatic > Marine > Volcanic ...
GCGATCCCGTCACTGGACGCCAGGTAGACGTGGTCGCCGTGGCTGTACATCCGGCCCCACGACTTGGTTGCTTCGATGCTTCCTTGTGCGTCCATTTCGTCGGCGCTGCCGGTCTTGAGGGTTCGCAGTGTTGTCTTGTTCGTAAGCCAGCTGCGGACCAGCGCGACGGTGGTCTTGTCGGTTGTCGCCACATCGCGGACGTCCGCGGCGAGCTCCAGCTTCGCGAGGTACTTGGGCTTGCTCAGGTCGGCGCGGTCGATGATCTCGAGCGCCATGTTGCCGGCGCGGAGCAGCAGCTTGCCGGTGTCGAGCGTGCGCAGCTGCGACCATTGGTTGAGCGCGGTCTTGTAGGCGCCGACCTCCTTCAGCTTGCCGTCCTTGGCCAGCGTCACGAGATGAACGTCCTGGCTGTAGCTCGGGCCGATGGGCTCGCGGCCGCCCTCTCCGCCGCCACCAGGTTCGTTCTTCGGGCTCTTGGCCTTGGTGTGCGTTCCGATGAGCAACATGCCCGAATCGAGGACCTCCGTCGCCGACCACCACGTGTTCAGCCCGCCCCAGGACAGGCCCTTGATGACCGTTGTGGACTTCGGTTTGCGCACATCCAACACGTCGACGCGCCGCGTATTGGCGCCCCCGTCGTACTTGCCGCCTTCGAGCAGCACGAGGCCAGCGTCGATCTCGGGCATCGGCCGCAGCGCAGCGGTTCCGCCCAGCGAGAAGCCCTTTTCGAGGTCCACCGTCGTCGCGATTGTCACCGTCGAGGCGTCCGTCAGGTCGAGCACCGCAACGCGCGTGTGGTAGCTCATCGGGCCATGGGGTTCGACCGGCGAACCAGCGCTGCCGCCCGAGCTTCCCGAACCACCGCCGCTGGGCGTGTCGCCCTTGTCTTCTGGATCGTCGCCGTCGGGATCGCCGCCTGGGCTCTTACCGCCGTCGTTGTCGCCCTTCTTCGGCGGTTCATCTTTGCCGGGTTTGGGGTCGGTTTCCTTGCCGCCAGTGCCGCCATCGTTTTCGTCGACCGCGACGCCGATTCGCAGCGCGAGCAGCATCGTATTTCCGGTCACGGCAGCGCGCTGAACGTACTGCACGAGCGCGATCTTCTGGTCCCCGTCTTTGCCCGAGCCGTCTTTGCCCGAGCCGTCTTTGCCCGAGCCGTCTTTGCCCGAGCCGTCCTTGCCTGGGCCGTCCTTTTCCGTCGTGACTGCCGGGCCGGGTACCTTGTCGAGCGTCCAGTGAACGCCCGTGGCCCACTTGCCGCCAGCCGCCTTGTACGCGGTCAACGCGACGACGGTCTTGCCATTGGTGTACCCACGCCGCATCACGACGATGCGCCCATCGGCCAGCGGGTAGGCGCCGTTGAAATAGAGCGCTCCGGCCTTGGATTCTGCTTTGTCGGACCACTTCGCCGCGACTTTGGGCTTGGCGCCGGCTTCGAGCGTGATTTCGGTGAGCCGATCGGTGCGCCAGGACTTCTTCGCCTTGCTGTCGTAGCTGTAGTTGCTGCCGACCACCACGACGCGCGCCTTGTCGATGAATGCGTACGCGACACCGCCATCGAAAGCGGCTTTGCCGTTGACGCTGAGCTTGCCGTCTGCCGCCTGGTCGAGCGAGACGACCTCGCCGCTCGCCGCGCCCCAGCCGTAACCACCCGGGTATCCGATCGCCGCATCGCCTGCCGCAGCGCCGCCACCGGTCGAAACACCGACGGTAGTCCCGCCTTTCGCAGTCGCCTCACCAGCGCACGGGTAGGGGCCCCAGCAGCCGCCCCAGTACCATGGGTCCCAGCCCATCTTGGACGTGACCACGACCAATTTTCCGCCGACCTTGAGCGACTTGGAGATCCAGCCATCGAGCCGCTGCATCCCGACCTGTTTGGCGTCCTTTCCGGACTTCAAATCGACCACGCGCACTTCGCTGCCCGCCCACGTGACCAGCTTCTTGGCGCCGCCATCGGTCTTCTGCTCCACGCTGTGCGCCTGGGAGAGCAGCACGGTCGCCTTGCCGCCGCTGACGTACATCTGCATCGGCACGCCGTGCATCGGGACCGTGCCGATCAGCTTCGGTTTGGCCGGTGTCGCGATGTCGACAACCTGCAGTCCCCGCCACCGATTGAGGATCAGCAGCTTGTCCTTGCCCCACAGGCGCGCGACGTCGCCCTCTTCCACCGTGACCGTCTGCCCGCCGTCGTTGCTGCCGCCAGCCGACGTCGCGCCGCCTTCGCCAGCCGACTTGCTGCTCTGGTCCGCCCCGCCGGAGTCACCGGGCTTGAACGAGGTGAAGTCGCTTTCACCTTCCGGTGCGGCCTCGCTCACCGGGTCGTCGGAGCAGGCCGTTAGCGCAAAAGTGGCCGCCAACATCGCCGCAGCGATGCGCGTGAATCGAATCGAAGACATGGTGCACTCCCGCAGCGGCGCTCGATCTGCCCCGACCGGCGCCCGCTGCATCGCTCAACCTAGGGTACACCTCGCCGTTGTCAGCGGGAAAAATGACCCGAAGTGCGGAGTTTCTTGTACGAAAGCTCGAATCTGCCGCGTGATTCTACTCGTAGAACTGGCCGTACCAGCGGCGAACCTTGCCGATCGGGCCGTCGTTGCGGAGCAGCAGCGGCGACTTGCGGTAGACCTTGTGCTCCCAGATCGCGACGTCTTCGAGAAAACCGCTGGTGAGGTTGTCGACGTAGCCGGCCTTGAACTTCTCGTTGCGCGCGCGATCGCCTGTGTCGCGGATCATGACGCCAAACCGCAGGTGTAGCAGCTTCGGTTCGATCGGCGTGTGGGCGTTGACGAGCACCGAGCTGAGCACGCCGTCCATCTTCGTAATCTGGTAGGCGGGGCCGTAGTAGGTCGCGTCGAGCTTGAAATCATCGCGCTGGCCGGGCCGTGGATACGCCGTCCCCTCGGTGAGCTGCGTCGCGATATGGCCGTCGAACACGTTGTCGAAGCGGGTCACGTGGGTTCGGTGCACCCGGGGGAAGTGCTGCTTGTCGGCGATGTTCTCGATGATCTCCTTGGGGTGGGTCTTGATGTCCATGATCGAGTGCGACCAGTCGGTCCAAGTCGTGTCGCCGAACTCGTCCAGCACCGGGATTTCCCAGCTCGGATCGGCGTTTTCGCGGTGGTGCCAGATGAACAAGATCCCGTTTCGCTCCCGCACCGGCCAGCTGCGCACGCGGGCCTTTCGCGGGATCTCTTCCTGGTAGGGGATTTCGGTGCACGCGCCGTCGCGATCGAAGAGCCACGCGTGGAACGGGCATTCGATGCACTCGCCCTTGACCACGCTGTCGTAGCCGAAGTGGGCGCCCATGTGCGGGCAATGCGCGTCGAGGATCGTGGCCGCGCCCGATTCGGTGCGAAAGAGCACCATGTCCTGGCCGAAATAGCGGATCGGTTTGACATCGCCGGCCGCGAGCTCATCGGAGAAACCGACGACGAACCAGCCGTTTGGGTAGCCGCTGACGGCGGAGAGATCGACAGTCATTGGTGCGTCTCCAGGGGCATTAGTGCGTCTCCATGGGCTCAATAGCCCCCATGCTCGGCGTAAGCGAGCGCGTGATGCCAGGCGTCGCCCAGCGCCTGGTCCCAGGCGAAGATGGCCAGCAGGAACAGCCCGATATCGTGTTCGGCCGTGACGCCGATGCCGCCATGCATCTGGACCGCTTCGTTGGCGACTTTGCGGGCAACCGTGCCGACGAGGTGTTTGGCGGCGGCGGCGTTGCGCGCGGTTGGGTCCTGCGCGGCCTTGTCGACGATCGCGCGGGCCAGTTGGAGCTCGCAAAACATCCGCGCGGCGCGGTGTTGCAGGGCCTGGAAGCTGCCGATCGGCACCTGGAATTGCTCGCGGGTGCGCAGGTAGTCGAGGGTCATGTCGAACGCGGCGGTTGCGGCCCCGAGCATCAGCGCGGCGGCGGCGACGAGAGCGGATTGGCTGCCAAGTTGGGCGTCGACAAGCGCGATCCAAGGGTCGGGTGACAACGTCCGGCCGCACTCCTCGACAATCGCGGCCGTCATGGGCAGCCCGATCTCGGCGACCTCGTGCCAGCCAAGCTCCGCCATCTCGTCCCACGCGGCAGCATCGGGTTGTGCTGATACATCGAATGCGACGGCGCGATACCTGCAAAGAGGCGCGCGGTCCTCGCAGAACCTGCGGGCGACCTGGGCGATGTCGGCGATGTCGGCGTCGGCGTGTCGGCGGCCCTGGACAGCCTGGCCTCTGGGCAACCCAAGGATGCGGCGCGCGATGATGTTGAGCTGAATCTCGGTGGTGCCGCCCTCGATCGTGTTGGCGCGGCTGCGGAGCCAATTGGCGCGTGTCTCCGCGACGTGAGGCTCCAATTCGGCCTGGAATTCCCAGCGCCGCTGCTTCATCTCGCTGCCGCAGATCTTGATCGCGGAAGACTCGGGTCCGGGCGCTCTTCCCGCCTTCATGGCCGCCTTCAGGCCGCCGATCATCGCGCCGAGCCCCTTGGACCGGATCGACAAGTGCGCGATCTCAAGCCGCGTGTGCGCGTTCAGCTTGTTGTTTTTGCGGGCGGCCGCCAGCAGCTCGGGCTCCATGCCGAGCATCGTGCCGCCCATCGCCTCGCCGACCATGGTGCGTTCGTAACCGAGCAGCGCCTTGGCGATGCCCCACCCGTCGTCGATCTCGCCGACCACGTTCGCGACCGGCACCCGCACGCCGTCGAAGATCGTCTCGCAAAACGGTGACGCGCCACTGAGCAGCCGGATCGGCCGGGTCGAGACCCCCTCGGATTGCATGTCGATGAGCACGAACGTGATGCCCTGGCGTTTGTTCGCGAGCGCGCTGATCGGCGTCGTGCGGACCAGCGCGAAGATCCAGTCCGACTTGTCCGCGTGGCTCGTCCACACCTTGGCGCCGGTGACGACGAGGTGATCGCCATCGCGTTCGGCGCGGCAGGTGAGGCCCGCGAGGTCGGAGCCTGCGCCGGGTTCGGAATAGCCCTGGCACCACCGGGTCTCGCCGCGCACGATCTTGGTGATGTGTTCGGCCTTCTGCGCGTCGCTGCCGAAGTCGAGCAACGTCGGCCCGATCATCGTCAGCCCGAACCCCACGACAGGAGGCGGCAGTTCGGCGCGGCGGAGCTCATCTTCGAGCACACGCGCTTGCTCCCTCGTCAGCCCGCCACCGCCGTATTCGGTCGGCCAGGTCGGCGCCGTGTAGCCACGGGTCAAACATGCGTTCAGCCACGCGAGCTGGTCTTCGGACGCGTCTTTGCGACTGCGACCGCCCCACACCCCGTCGAATCGGCCTTTTCGGGTGCCGCGCAGGCCCTGCGGCGCATGTTCGTCGAGCCAGGCGCGGACATCGTCGCGGAAAGCCTGCAGATTCGAGCTTCTTGAGGTCATCGGGTGCTCGCGAGAGAGGCGGTGGTCAAAGCGGCTGGGGTCGGTCCGGCCAGGGCGGCGCTGGCTGGGGCTGGGCTGATTCAAGTGTCGGTGAGCTGCGCGTATTTGCCGCCGAAAAACAGCAGCGGCGCGGCCTCTTCGACGGGGCCCTCGATCGCGACGACCCGGCCGATGAAGACGCTGTGATCGCCCCCGGGAAGGACCTCATGCACCTGGCAGGAGAGCGTGCCGAGGTTGCCGTCGAGGATCGCGGCGCCGGTGTGCTCGCACGGAGAGAAGGCGAGATCATCGAACTTGTCGCGGTCATTGGGCCAGGAGGTGTAGCCGTCGTCGGTCAGGATGCGATGCGCGAAGCGATCGGACGTGGCCAGCTGGTCATGGCAAAGCAGGTTGACGACGAAGCTGCCTGACTCCTGCAAGTGGCCGTGCGCGTGCGACTTGTGCGCCACACAGACGAGGATGAGGGGCGGGTCGAGGGACACCGAGCTGAACGCGTTGGCGGTCATGCCGTGGTTGGTGCCGTCGGCTGTGCGCGTGGTGACGACGGTGACGCCGGTTGCGAAACGCCCGCAGACGTTGCGCAAGGCGCGTGGCTCGATGGCGGGATGGGATTCGGTCACGGCAGGATGGGATTCGGTCACGGCAGTCGCTCCGTCAGGAATTCAAGATTGCGCGGCATGTTGGCCCGCGACAAAGCCCCACGTCATCCCGCGCAGGTTCGAAAGCCCCGACTGGTAGCCGGCGCCGGTGTCGAGCGCTGCCGCCGAGTTTCCGCAAGCGTAGAGCCCATCGATCGGTCGCCCGCGCACATGCATCACCTGGGCAAAGTCGTTGGTGCGCAGGCCGACCGCGTTGATGCCGACACCGACCGGCGTGAGCTCGATGCCGTAGTACGGCGCCTGGTTGACCGGTCCCATGTTCGGGTTGGGGCGCGTCTTGTCGCCGACCATCATCGCGGCCCACGGGTACGTCCCGCGCCCGAAATCCGGGTCGGTATCGGTGTCCGCGAAGCTGTTGAAGCGCGCCAGTGTCGCCTCGAGGTTGTCGGCGTTGATGCCCAGCTTTTCGGCCAGCTCGCGTGGCGAATCGGCCTTCTCGATCATCGCGTCGGGGATGGGCTGACCCGGCAAGAACGTCGCGAAGAAGTACTTTGCGCGATATTGGGCGTCGAAGATGAGGTAGGGCGGGTAGTTGGGATGTCGCTGCTTGATGCCGTCCCAAGAGTGCACTTTGGGCAGGTACTCGCGGTAAAATGACTCGTCGCAAAAGCGCTTTCCGTCGGCGTTGACCCAGAGCGCGTGCGGGTAGCCGCCTTCCCAAGACGCCCGCCAGAGCTGCTCTCCGTCGTGTTGCTCGCCCGGGATCTTGTAGCCGAAGAACATGCCGAGGTTGTAAGCGGGCACCCCGGCGAACGCCGCGCCGACCTCGCCTCCGAGCACGAAGTTGTCGCCTTGCACCGACGGCTGACAGGCCGATTGCCAGTCGGGCAGCCCCTCGTAATTGCGGGCCAACTCGGGGTTGTGGTCGTAGCCGCCGATCGCCAGCACCACGCCTTTGCGCGCGCGGATGTTGAGATCGTCACCGTCTTCGCCGTCACAAACCACGCCGATCACGCGCCCGTTTTCGGAGATGAGCTCCTTGACCCCGGTGCCGTTGAAGCACGGGATGCCGCGATCGATCAGCGCCGCCTTGAGAAACCAGCCCATCATGCCGGGACCGAAGCCTCGTTGGTCGGCGGCGACGCGCTTGCCCATCGTCGCGTAGTCCCATGTCAGCGCGCACGAGATGCTGCCCCAATCGAAGAGCTCGTCGTGGGTGATCCCCGGCGGCATGTGCGGCGACATCGCGTAGGTCTTGCGCTGCCATGATCCCAGCGTTTTGCCGTCGAAAAGCTCGACCTCGAGATAGCGACCGGCGGCGATGGTCCCGGGCGCGTGCGGGTAGTGGTAGTCGGGGAAGCCCTTGATGGTTTTCCAGCGAATTCCAGCGTTCTCGTCCAGCCAGCGAGCGACCTCGCGGCCCTTCGTGAAGAGCTTGCGCGCGAGCTTTTCGTCGGCATATCCGCCGGCCAGGAAGTCCATGTAGGCCCACGCGGCGTCTTCATCGTCGGGCGACTCCTCGGCCATCTTGTGGTTGCAAGGGACGAACACCTCGCCCCCCGAATACGCGCACACACCGCCAAGTTTCTTGGATTTTTCGACAATGATGACGTCGGCGCCGTGGTCCTTTGCGGCCAGCGCGGCCGTGATGCCGCCAAGGCCGGTGCCAACGGCGAGAACGTCGCACTCGTGGTGCCAGGTGGTCGGGATCGTCATGTCGTATTCCGTTTTTCAGGCCGCGAGCTCGGGCCAGAAGACCGCGAGCGCGTTGTCGCGGAGAAATCGTTGCAGGACACCGGGCCGCAGCTGCATCGCGCGCGCCTCGGTGGCGCATCGTTTCATGGTCAGGACCGGGTGGTCGGACGCCCAGATGATCTTGCGTTTGCCGCGCGTGTTCATGAACTGGAGCAGCTCAGGTGGCAGGTACTTGGGCGCCCACGCGGACGTCTTCAGGTAGAGGTTTTTGTATTTGAGCATCAGGCGGATCGCTTCGCGCCACCACGGATCGGCGCCGTGGGCCATGACGAGCACCAGCTCGGGGAAGAACAGGCAGATCTCGTCGAGGTGCATCACGTGCTGCGTGTTGCCCGGTGCCGGCGGGCCTGGAATGCCGGTGTTGCAGGAGATCGGCAGGTTCAGCTCGCAGCACTTGGCGAACACCGGATAGTAGCTGTTGTGCGTCGGCGGCAGACCGATCATGAACGGCACGACACGGGCGAGCGCGAGGGGTTCGTTGTTGCGCAGCGCAGTGAGCTCGCGGAGGGCCTGCATCCCGCGGCGGGGATCGACCGAAACGGCCAGCTTGAACCGGTCGGGGTGCGCCTCGCAGAACTTGAGCACTTCGGGATCGGGGTCGTGGCCCTGGATCGACAGCACGGCCTTGTCGACGCCGGCCTCGTCCATCTGCTCGACCAACTGCTCGATCGTGTAGTCGACGAACATCGAATCGGCGCGCTTGAAATAGTCCTCGGCGACCCGCTGCAGCCACCACGGACGCTCGCCGGCGCTGTTGCTGTAGCTGGCCATCCGCGCGTTGACGAAGGTGTCGATCGCGCCGATGGTTTCGAGGTTGATCGCGGCCGTATCGCCGTCGGCGGCTGAGGGTGCGGAGCTGGCGTGCTCGGAGTGGCCCATTTGCGGCTTCCACGTACGAAGGTTTCGGGGTGGTCGGACTAGACTTGAATGCCGTTTCGTGGCACGAATTGAAACACGTTCTAGTGGCCCTTGGCAAACCATGCCGAGGCGCCCAATCGCAGCGATGGAGACACGATGTCCAGCTGGCCCGACGCCCTCGACCGGGAGCTCATCGAGCGCGCCCGAGCGCTGGGACCCAAGCTCCGCAAGCGCGCCAACAAGACAAGTGAAGACCGCATGTTGCCGGCCGAAACCGTCGCCGATTTTGTCGAAGCCGGCTTCTATCGCATCTTGCAGCCCGAACGTTGGGGCGGCCTTGAGCGCGACCCTCGGACGTTCTTCGCCGTGCAGATCGAGATCGCCAAGGCCTGCGCGTCGACCGCGTGGGTGCTCGGCGTCGTCGGGGTGCACGCGTGGCAGCTCGCTCTTTTTGATGAACAGGCACAGTGCGATGTCTGGGGTGAACCGGGCGCGGACGGCGCTGGCAGCGCGCTGATCTCAAGCAGCTACATGCCGGTCGGCAAGGTCAAACACGTCGACGGCGGCTACCGATTCTCCGGGCGTTGGTCGTTTTCGAGCGGCTGCGATCACTGCCAGTGGATCTTTCTCGGCGGCTTTGTGCCCCCCAGGGGTGAAGGTCAACGGCCCGACATGCGCACCTTCCTGCTGCCGCGCGCGGACTACGAGATCGTCGATGTCTGGCACACCTCGGGCCTGCGTGGCACGGGCAGCAAGGACATCGTTGTCGACGACGTGTTCGTCCCCGAGCACCGCACACACCGCTTCGCCGATGGCTTCAAATGCGAGTCGCCGGGCAACGAAACCAACCCCGGACCGCTGTACAAGCTGCCCTTCGGTCAGGTCTTCGTGCGCTCCGTTTCGACCACCGCGATCGGCATCGCGGCGCGGGCTTTGCAGGATTATTGCGACGTCGCCGCACAGCGGGTCAGCCAAGCGCAGGGCAAGAAGGTGAAGGAAGACCTGCACGCCCAGGAGATCGCGGCGCGCTGTCACGCCGAGCTGGACGAGATCGGGCTGGTGCTCAACCGCAACTTCGAGGCGATGACGCTCAAGGTCGCAGCCGGCGAACCGCTCAACATCGGTGACCGGGTCCGCTGGCGCCACGACAGCAGCCGCGCCGTGCAAAAGGCCGGCCGCGTCGTCAACGAGCTGTTCTTGCAGTCCGGCGGTCGCGCCATCTTCCTCGACCACCCGCTCAACCGCGCGTTCGCCGACATTCACGCCGCCCAGGCCCACTTCGCCAACAAACAATCGCCGCCAGCCGCCAACCTCGGCCGCATCATGCTCGGCGGCCACACGACCGACTTCTTTATTTAGGGCGCCCAATGTCTGCCGCCCCGGTCCAAAGAGGGCCCTGGCGCGGCCGATAACCCCAAAAAGCGAAACAACCATGATCCAAGAACTCGCCTACCTGGCGTTTGAGGTCGCCGATATCGACGCCTGGCGCCGTTTTTGTGGCGGTGTGCTCGGGTTGATGCTCGTCGAAGACTCGGGCGATGCGTTTGTCGGTCGGATGGACGGCCGTGCCGCGCGCTTTTTCGTCTCCGAGGGACCCGCCGATGATCTCGTCGCGGTCGGTTGGCAGGTCGACTCGCCAATCGCGCTCGACGGGGTCGGCAACAAGCTCGAACACGCCGGGTTTGCCGTCGAACATGGCGACGCCGAGGCCGCCGCATCGCGCAAAGTCAGCCAGCTCATCCGCGCCACAGATCCCGCCGGCACACCGCTCGAATTCGTGCTCGATCCGGCCAACAGCGACGTACCATTCGCCTCCGACCTTGTCCCCGGCGGCTTCGTGACCGATGACATGGGCCTTGGCCACCTCGTGGTTTCGGCACCTGACCGTGAGGCATCCGCGCGTTTTTACAGCGACCTGCTCGGCTTTCGGCTCTCCGACCACATCCGCTGCACCTTCTTCGGCTTCCCGGTCGACCTCGCCTTCTGGCACATCAACGGCCGCCACCACTCGCTCGCGTTTGGCGGTCCGACTGAAAAGAAGCTGCATCACTTCATGGTCGAGGCCCGCGACTTCGACGAGGTCGGCAAGGCTTTCGATCGCACGCTCAAGGCGCGACTGCCCCTCGCCAACGCGCTTGGCCGCCATCCCAATGACCGCATGTTCAGCTTCTACGCGCACGCGCCGTCCGGTTTTCAGTTCGAATTCGGCTGGGGCGGGCGCGTGATCGACGACGCGAGCTGGGAACCCACCGAGTACGACCAGATCAGCGAGTGGGGCCACAACCCGCCCGCCCTGATCGGCAAGCGCGCGGCTCCACCACCGGGTATGCCGCCCAAACGCGCCCCCAAGGCATGAACCGCAGGAGTCAACGTGACTGATCCAACCGGTTTTCCGGTGCTCCATGCCGAGCTGGGCGACGAGCTGAAGATGGCCTATCGCGACGGCGGTCCGCGCTTCGATGGCAGCGGTGACGGACCTGTCGTGGTCTTCGTGCACGGCAGCGGACCGGGCGCATCGGGGCACAGCAACTTCAAGCTCAACTACCCGGTGTTCGCCCAAGCCGGCATCCGCGTCATCGTCCCCGACGCGATCGGCTACGGCGACAGCAGCAAACCCGAAGACGCCGAATACACGCTGAGCTACCTGGTCGAGAAGCTGGGCAGGCTGCTCGATGTCCTCGCGATCGATCGCTGTGTGCTCGTCGGCAACTCCCTCGGCGGCGCGATGAGCATCCAGTACGCGCTCGACCACCCTGAACGCGTCGCAAAGCTCGTCCTGATGGCGCCCGGAGGCCTCGAAGAGCGCGACGTTTTTATGAAGATGCGCGGTATTCGGCGGATGTTGCGCTGCATTTTCGACCCCGGCGGCATCACGATCGAGTCGATGCGCAAGGTCTTCGAGCTGCAGCTTTTCGACTCCAGTCTGCTGACCGAAGCCACCCTCCAGGAGCGGTTGGATGTGGCGATGAGCCAGCCCAGGGTCGTGTTTTCGACAAGTCGCGTGCCCAACCTCGCCGGCCGTCTCGCCGAGCTTTCCTGCCCGATCTTCTGCTTGTGGGGCATGGACGACCAGTTCTGCCCGCCGTCGGGGGCCCGTCGCATCGGCGATGCCTGCAAGAACACAAAGGTGCTCACGCTCAGCGAATGTGGTCACTGGGTCATGGTCGAGCACCGCGACCTGTTCAATCGGCTCGCCGTGGACTTCATCAAGGGTTCCCTTTGAACCACAGCGCGTTGTAGATGGCGGACATGACTCCCGAACAAATCCAGGCGGCGGGCGACGAGCTCTACGACTGCCTGCGTAATAAAACGACCGTGGCGCCCCTCACTGAACGCTACGAAAACATCACGATCGACGACGCGTATCACGTCTCGCGCCGCATCTTTGAGCGACGTTTAGCCGACGGTGAGGCGCTCGTCGGCAAGAAGATCGGCGTCACCGGCCGGCCTGTGCAGGACATGCTCGATGTTCGCCAGCCCGATTTTGGCTACCTGACCGACGCGATGCGCACCGGCGTCGACATGCCGATTTCAGAGCATCTCATCCAACCGCGCGCAGAGGGCGAACTCGCGTTTGTGCTCAAGGATGACCTGCAGGGTCCGGGTGTGACCGGCGCTGATGTGCTCGCTGCGACCGACAAGGTGTACGCGTGTTTCGAGGTCGTGGATTCGCGCGTCGACAACTGGCGCATCCGCATCGAGGACACGGTCGCGGACAACGCCAGCAGCGGTCTGTTCGTGATCGGCGAAAGCGGCGTCGGGCCCTATGACTGCGACCTGACGAGCTGCTCGATGCGCGTGTTCAAGAACGGCGAGCTGCTTAGCACCGGGCTTGGAACGGCGTCGAACATCGGCTCGCCGCAAGGCTGTGTTGCATGGCTGGCCAATACGCTCGGCGAATTCGGCATCCCCCTGCGCGCTGGCGAGGTGATCTTGTCCGGCTCGCTGGTGCCGCTCGAGCCCGTCGAGGCCGGTGACGTCATGCGCTGCGAGATCGGCGGCGTGGGCTCGGTGGACGTGCGTTTTGTCTAGCAATCGCCGGATCTTGGCGACCAGTTCCCCGACCGCGATGGGCGACAATTTCGAAGAGAGGACAACCACATGGGCAAGATAAAGGCGGCGATCATCGGGCCGGGCAATATCGGCACCGATCTGCTGCTCAAGGCGCTGCGCAGCGACGTGATCGAGCCGGTGTGGAGCGTCGGCATCTACGAAAACAGCGAGGGCTTGCGCATCGCCCGCGAGCACGGCGTGAAGACGACCCACGCGGGCATCGACGGCCTCCTGCCTCATATCGCTGCAGACGACATCAAGATCGCGTTCGACGCCACCAGCGCGAAGGTCCACCTGGCCAACGATCGCAAGCTTGCCGAGCTCGGTGTGACCGTCGTCGACCTCACCCCTGCCGCGATCGGACCGTACTGTGTGCCGCCGGTCAACCTCAAAGCTGCTGTCGCCGAGGGGGCGCGCAACCTGAACATGGTCAGCTGCGGAGGCCAGGCGACGATCCCCATCGTGGCGGCCGTCAGTCGCGTACAAGCCGTCGATTACGCCGAGATCGTCGCGACCGTCGCCAGCCGCAGCATCGGCCCGGGCACCCGCAACAACATCGACGAGTTCACCCGGACCACACGCGCCGGTGTCGAAGCGGTCGGCGGTGCCATGAAAGGCAAGGCGATCATCGTCATCAACCCCGCCGAACCGCCGCTCATCATGCGCGACACGATCCACTGCCTGACCGCTGACGAACCCGACCAGGAAGCCATCACAGCGTCGATCCACGCGATGATCGAAGAGGTCCAACGCTACGTCCCCGGCTACCGGCTCAAGAATGGCCCCGTGTTCGATGGCAAGCGCGTCTCGACGTTCCTCGAGGTGGCCGGCGCGGGCGACTTTCTGCCCGAATACGCGGGCAACCTGGACATCATGACGGCCGCTGCCTTGCGCACCGGCGAGCTTCTCGCGATGGAGATGGCATGAGCATTCAAGGACGCAAAGTCATCGTGCACGAGATGGCGCTGCGCGACGGGATGCACCCCAAGCGCCACCAGATCACGACCGACGAGATGGTGCGGGTGGCCGAAGCGCTCGACGCCGCTGGGATGCCGCTCATCGAGGTGACGCACGGCGACGGGTTGGCGGGTTCGTCGATCAACTACGGGTTTGGCCTGCACACCGACGAGGAGTACCTGCGCGCGGTCTGCCCACGCATGAAGAACGCGACGATTTCGGCGCTGACGTTGCCCGGGATCGGCACCGTTGACGACCTCAAGATGGCGGTCGACGCCGGCGTTGGCTGTTTGCGCGTGGCGACCCATTGCACCGAGGCCGATGTATCCGTTCAGCACATCGCGATGTCGCGCGACCTTGGCGTCGACACGGTTGGCTTCCTGATGATGGCGCACATGGCTTCGCCCGAGGAGCTGCTGCGACAGGCCAGGATCATGGAAGATTTCGGCGCGCATTGTGTGTACTGCACCGACTCCGCTGGCTTCTTGCTGCCCGACGGCGTGACGGCGCGAATTACCGCGTTGCGCGAGGGCCTACGCCCCCAAACCGAGGTCGGATTCCACGGCCATCACAACCTCGCCATGGGCGTGGCCAACTCACTCGCCGCTGTCCAAGCCGGCGCGGTGCGGATCGATACCGCGTGCGCGGGGCTGGGTGCGGGTGCCGGAAACACCCCGACCGAGGTGATGATCGCCGTCCTCAACCGCCTTGGTGCCGATACAGGCATCGACCTGTACGGCGTGCAGGACGTCGCCGAGGATCTCGTCTACCCGATGATGGACGTGCCGGTTCGCATCGATCGCGACGCGCTCGTGCTCGGTTACGCCGGCGTCTACTCGTCGTTTCTGCTGTTCGCCAAGCGGGCCGCTGACAAATATGGCCTCTCCAGTCGCGACATCCTCGTCGAGGCGGGGCGTCGCAAGACGGTCGGCGGCCAGGAAGACATGATCGAAGATATCGCCCTGGACATGCGCGCGGCGCTCGATGCGGGAACCGGCGCGGGGAGTGCAGCATGAAGATTGCGGTCGACTACGAGCTCTGCGAAGCCAATATGGTGTGCATGGATTGCTGCCCGGAGGTCTTCTTCGTTGACGACAAGGACGAATTGCACGTCTACGAAGACAAGATCACCGAGGCGCTGACCGAGAAGTTGGAAGCCGCGGTGAGGCGCTGTCCACGGCAGGCGCTCGAGCTGCACAAGGGCTGACCTTTCCGGGGACCTGCGATCGCGCGCGGGCCTTGCTTGAGCTATCTGTGGCTCATTTGCGCTTGCGGTGGCGTCTTCGTCGCTTCTTCTTCTTGCGGACCGTGGGCTCGCCGGCGGCTTTTTTCGGCTTCTTCCAACCCAACGGCGGCGGCGGGATCAAGCTGGCGATCGACTCGGCGGTGCGCGGGCCTTTGTAGAGCTGGCCGTTGACGAAGATCGTCGGTGTGCCCTTGACCTTGGCGTTCACCGCCTGCCGCACATCGCCCGTGACGGCGTCCGAAGCACGGCTGGACCGCGCGTAGCGGGCGGCTCGGCGGACATTGAGGCCGGCGTCGTTGGCGACACTTCGGAATTTCTCGCGCAACCGCGCCGCCCGTTTTTTCGAAGAGCGCTGATGAGGAACGCGGAAGGTCCCGTGGGCGTGAGCGGCCTTGAGGAACGCGGCGAACTTGCCCTGGTTGTGCGCGGCTTCTGCCCAACGGGCCGCGGGACAGGCCGCAGGGTGCATGTCGATGCTGACCTTGGCGTTGCATGTGCTCGACAGCGGGTAGCTCAGCAGGGCGATCTTCACATCGGGACGCAGGCTGACCAGGTCGTCGAGGTGGGGCGCGAGGCGCAGACAGAACGGGCACGCGAGCTCGTAAAACACGACCACGGCGGCTTGCTTGGCGGCGGCGTTGCCGAGAAACGGCCGACCAGCGGTCTGGAACGTGACCTTGGGACCGTTCAACGACGGGCCGACGACGGCTGAGCGCGCTCTCTTTTGCAAGACACCGTGCAGGTTGGCGCGGTTGGTCATGTGCGCCTTGATCATGCCGCGGGCGATGGCAAGCTCTTCTTTGACCACCGCTTCGAACGTGGAAAACGGCATCGCGCCACCGATCTTGCGGCCGTTCACGAAGGAATTGGGCGTCCCACGCACGCCGGCCATACGCACGTCGGCCTGGTGTTGGGCGAGGGCTGCGGTCGCGGACGAGCTGTCCAGGCAGCGCGAAAGGCGCTTGAGGTTAAGGCCGAGTTTGGCGGCGCGCGCGATGATCTGGGCGCGTTTGAGGGAGCGTTGGTTGGCGAACAGGTCGTTGTGCATCGCCGCGAACTTGCCCTGTTTCTGGGCGCAGATTGCCGACTTGGCGGCGAGCTTGGCGTTGCGGTGAAAAGACAGCGGGTAGTGCTTGATGCGCACCTGGAGATCGGCGCCGTAGCGGTCGACCAGCGCGGCCAACGTCGGCTCGACCCGGCGGCAGAACGGACACTCGTAGTCGGTGAACACAACCACCGTCACCAGTGGATTCTTGCCGCCGAAGACGCCGTCGGTCTGCCGATGCTGCAGGCGCCAACGGGTCTTTGAGATCGCGCGTCTCGCACGGCGCGGGGCTGGTTTGGGCAGCGGTGGCCGTTCGAGGTCGATCATGTGCTTGATGTACGTCGTCGCGATCGCGGCGTTGTTGCGGCGCACCCGGTCGGCGTGCAGCGCGTCACCTTCGAGTCCGGTGCTGACCGCGTGTTGGCAGGAGGCGAGCTCGTCGTCGATCAACGTGCGGAACTTGGCCACAGGGTGGGCGCCTGAGAGCTTGCGACCATTGATGAGAAAGCCGGGTGTGCCGGTCATGCGCAGCGCGGCGGCGAGGCCCCGATCGCGCTCAATCCGGTCCGTGATGGCCATGCTCGCCATGTCCCTGGCGAAGCGTTGCACGTTCAGGCCAAGCTCGCGCGCCCACTTCAGGTACGCGGCGCGACGCAGCTGGTTCTGGTTGGCCATCATCTTGTCGTGCATCGGCCAAAAAGCGCCTTGCCGATGGGCTGCAAGGCCGGCACGGGCGGCGGGCGCGGCTTGCTTGTGAAAGGACAGCGGCTGGTTGACGAAGATGAAGCGGACGTCGGCGGGATACTCGCGGCTGAGCTGGTGAACGGTCGGCGCAGCGCGCTTGCAAAAGGGGCACTGGAAGTCGCTGAAGATGACGATGGTCACCTTCGCGTCGGCGGGTCCGAGGGTCGGATAGATGCCGGCCTGGCCTTGCGCCGATGCCGCGCCGGGCGCCGCCATGATGGCCAATGCTGCGATGATCGAGGCGCAGACAAGCGCGGTTTGAGTGGAAGCGGTCATCGGGACGTCCTCGGAACGGATTGAGGAGCGAGACGTCCGCCGTGGGTCACAGTCTTTCGATGATTGTGACGTTGGCCTGGCCGCCGCCCTCGCACATGGTTTGAAGCCCATAACGCCCGCCGCGTCGCCGCAATTCGTGGACCATTGTGGTCATCAAGCGCGCGCCGGTTGCTCCGAGCGGGTGGCCCAGGGCGATGGCGCCGCCGTTGACGTTGACGCGTTGCAGGTCTGCGTCCAGTTCTTTGGCCCACGCCAGCACGACCGACGCGAACGCCTCGTTGATCTCGACGATGTCGATGTCGTGCAGCGTCAGACCTGTTTTTTCGAGCGCGCGACGTGTTGCGGCAATGGGGGCGGTGAGCATCCAGACCGGGTCGGCCGCGCGCACGCTCAGGTGGTGGATGCGCGCGATCGGCGTGAGGTTGTGCGTCTTGACCGCCTCTTCCGACGCGATGAGCAAGGCCGCGGCGCCGTCGGAGATTTGGCTGCTCACCGCTGCGGTGACGCTGCCTCCGGGCATGATCGTGCGCAGGCCGGCCATCTTCTCGAGCGTGGTGCCGCGGCGCGGGCCTTCGTCATGTTCGACATCGCCCAGCGGCGCGATCTCGCCAGCGAAGTGACCGTTGTCGATCGCTGCGATGGCGCGCTCGTGGCTGGTCAGGGCGAACGCTTCCATGTCTTGGCGGCTGCAGCCCCACTTGTGGGCGATCGTCTCGGCGGACTTGAATTGTGACAGGGGCTCTGCGCCGTAGCGGTCGACCCAGCCCGGGCTGGTCGTGAAGGGGTCGCTGTGGCCGAGGTCGCTGGCGCAGATCATGGCGGAAGCGATGGGGATCTGCGACATGTTCTGGACGCCGCCTGCGATGACGAGGTCCTGCGTGCCCGACATGACGGCCTGGGCGGCGAAGTGCACGGCTTGTTGGCTGCTGCCGCATTGCCGGTCGATCGTCACGCCCGGCACGTGTTCGGGGCCGCCTGCGACGAGCCAGCAGGTCCGCGCGATGTCGCCGGCCTGCGGTCCGATGGTGTCGACGCAGCCGAAGATAACGTCGTCGATGGCCCCAGGGTCCACGCCGGTTCGGTCGAGGAGCGCGCGGATTGGGTGGGCGCCGAGGTCGGCGGGGTGGACGGCGGCGAGGCCTCCGCGGCGGCGGCCAACGGGGCTTCGAACGGCGTCGACGATGTAGGCCTGGGGCATAGCGGGCTCCGTTGTTCAGGATTCGAATCTTTTCAGACGTTCGAAACGAGTCCGAGCAGCCGCGCGAGGCGACGGCGGTGGAAGGCTTCATCGCCGAAACTGGCCGCGAGCTTCCACGCGCGTTTCATGAACAGCTGCAGGTCGTATTCGTGGGCGTAACCCATCGCTCCGTGGCATTGCAGCGACTTGCGGGCAGCGATCCGAGCGGCCCGTGTGGCGTGGTGCTTGGCCATCGACGCGGCGGCAGCGGCTTCGGTCGGGTCGTTGTCGAGGCACCATGCGGCACGCCAGACGAGCGGGGTCGCGAATTCCAGGGCGAGCCGCGCGTCGACGAGGTGATGCTGGACGGCCTGGAAGCTGCCGATGGGGCGTCCGAATTGTTCGCGGGCGGACACATGCGTTACGGCCATGTCGAGCATACGGCGTGCCAGTCCGCACAGGAACGCAGCGGTTGCGGTTGCGCCGCGGTTCAGTTCGTCGTCTTCCGCTTCATTATTGTCGTCCGCCTCATTATTGTCGTCCGCTTCATCATCGTCGTCCGCTTCATCACCGGCGTCGCCAAGCGGGATGTCCACGCCGACCTCCCGGATCCATGGGCCGGAAGCGCCGGCATAGCCCAATTCGTCCAGCACGATGGCCGATTCGAGCAGGCCCAGCCCCAAACCGCCGGCGGCTTCGGGGTGCGCGAGGGTGAGCACGCCGAGTCCGTCGAGCTCTTCACGCAGCCCGGCTACCTCGACCTCGCATGTCGGTCCGGCGGCGCGAACCGCGTCGGCTGTGCAACGATCGGCGAGCATCGACGCCAACACTTCGCGCAGGCCTTGTTGCTCTTCTGTGAACGCGAAATGCATGGCGGTGGCGGTTTGGTGGAAGAGGGTCGGCGGGTTTCAGCGGCGCTTTTCGCGGGGCAGGCCGAGCACCCGACGACCGATGATGTTGCGTTGAATCTCGTTGGTGCCCGCGTAGATCGGCCCGGCGAGCGCGAACTGGAAGGCTTTACCCCAACCCGTGTCGAGGTCGGCGTCTTCCCCGAGCAGCTTCATCGCGGTTTCGGTGATGTGCAGGTCCATCTGCGACCAGAAGAGCTTGGACAGGCTGGCTTCGGCGCCGATCGCGTCGCCGGATGCCATGCGCGCGGCGGTTGCGTAGGTGTGCCAGCGGTACGCGGCGGCGTCGATCAGGGCGCTCGAAACGTCATGGACGAGAGCGGGATCGGCTGTGTTGCGTCGCTCGCGCCAGAGGTCGGCGAGGCGATCTGCGGCTGCTAGAAAACGACCGGGACTTCGCAGGGACAGGCCGCGTTCGCTGCTTGTTGTGGCCATCGCGACCGACCAACCCTGGCCTACATCACCGAGGATGTCGGCGTCGGGCACAAACGCGCCGTCGAAGAAGACCTCGGCAAACCCCATGTCGCCGTCGAGACGTGCGAAAGGTTGAATCCGCACGCCGGGCTGATGCACGTCGCACATGAAGTATGTGAGCCCCGCGTGCCGACTGGCAGAGCGGTCGGTGCGGAACAGACCGAAGACCCGATCGCACCACGCCGCTCGCGTGCACCACGTTTTTTGCCCGAAAAGCCGCCACCCACCCGCTTCATCGTCGCGTTCGGCCCACGACTTGACGGCGGCGAGGTCGCTGCCGGCGCCCGGCTCGGACCAGGCCTGCGCCCACACCACATCGGCGCGCGCCATCGGTGCCAGCAGCCGCTCTTTTTGATCGTCGGTGCCGTAGTGAAACAGCGCGGGGGCCAGCAGGAAGATGCCGTTTTGGGCGACGCGGCTCGGCCCGCCAGCGCGCCAGTACTCCTCTTCGAAGATCAGCCATTGGGTCAACGATGCGCCGCGGCCACCGTAGTTTTCGGGCCACGAGACGACCGCCCAGCCTTCGTCGAAGAGGTGTTTTTCGAACGTGCGGTGCGCGGCGAACCCTTCGTCCGTGTCGCCCGATGGCAGCGCTGGCGACGGCACGTTTTCGGCAAGCCAAGCGCGGGCTTGGTCACGAAAGGCGCGATCGGCGTCGGAGAAGCGCAGGTCCACGCCCGCGACATACCGCAAAAAGGGCGCAGATCCCACCGCGCGCACACATGTTCGCCTATTTCGCCAGCTTGAAAGCGGCTCCTAATTGCCCAGCGCCCACGCGGGTACGACATCGAGCTCCATGCCGAGGGCGGTCGGGCCCAGCAGCGCGAATAACGTGGCGATGATCACCACCCCAACGACGTTGAACACGATGCCCGCGCGCACCATCTGCCCGATGCGGATGTAGCCGGAGCCAAAGACGATGGCGTTGGGCGGCGTCGCGACCGGCATCATGAACGCGCAGGACGCTGACAGGGTAGCGGGAACCATCAGCGTGCGGGGATCCAGGCCGAGCGCCGGTGCGGCCTTGGCGAGGATCGGCAGCACCAGGGTCGTCGTTGCGGTGTTGCTGGTGAGCTCGGTGGTGAATGTCAGGACCAGGCAGACGATGACCACGAGCGCGATGGGATGAAGTCCAGACAGGCCTGCAACTGCGGTCCCGATGGCGGCGGACAGGCCCGACACCTTGAAGCCGCCTGCGAGCGCGAATCCACCACCGAAAAGCAGCAGCAGGCCCCAGGGAAGCTCGCGCGCCGTCGCCCAGTCCATCAGCGCTTCGCCGCGTCTTTCCGCGCTTGGCAGCACAAACAACAAGGTCGCCGCCGCCACCGCCACGGACGCGTCGCCGAAGCTCTTGAGCTCAAACATCGACCGCCAGCCGGGGATCGTCGCTCCGTCTCCCAGCCGCAGGTCGGCGCCGGTCATCCAAAGTAGAGCTGTTGTTGCGAAAACGGCGCCGGTCACCAGCTCATCGCGGCGCCACGAACCGAGGCTCGCCACCGCTTGTCTGATCGCGTCGCTGTCGCCCATCATGGGCACATCGGGCAGCCGGAAGAGCACGCGCGTCAGCAGCAGCCAGCCGATCAGGGTGAACACCGCCACCATCGGCACGGCCAGCATCATCCAGTTGGCGAACGACACAGCGGGCGCCGCTGGGAACAGCTTGGCCATCATCTGCACGAACACCAGGTTGGGCGGTGTCCCGATCGGCGTGGCCATGCCCCCGATGTTGCCGGCGTAGGCGATGCCCAACATCGTCGCGGTACCGATCGTCGCGACGTCTCCGTCCGAGGCGCCGCGGTTGCGCGCTTCGTGGAGCACGCTCATCGCGATCGGCAACATCACCATCACCGACGCCGTGTTGCTGATCCACATCGACAGCAGGCCGGTCGCGGTCATGAAGCCGAGCACGAGGCGCGACGGACGGCTGCCGATGGCGCGTACAATCAGCAGCGCGAGGCGTCGATCGAGTCCGCAGCGCGACAGCCCCATGGCGAGCATCAGGCCACCGAGGAACAGAAAGATCACCGGCTTGCCATACGCCGACGCGACCGGTTTGAGCGCCTGGATGTCGAGCGCCGGCAGCAACGCCAGCGGCAACAGCGACGTCACCGGGATCGGCACGACCTCGAAGACCCACCACCACGCCATCAGCACCGCGACCGCCGCCATGCTCGCGATCTTCGGGTCGGCGGGTCCGGCGATCGCGACCAACAGGGCCAGCGCAATGCCTACTACGGCGAGTGGACCTTTGCGTCGCAAGAACGTGGGAGGGGTCACGGACATCGGGCCCTGCGGACCCGGCGGCTGGGGCGTAAGCTTATTCACGCGCCGAGCCTACCGCAGCGCATCGCTCCCGTTCAGTTTCCTGCTTGCCTCGCAACGCTGTGCGCGGTAACGGTGTTTATGATTCCTGACCTGAAACTTCCCTACGTCGCCGCAGTCAGTTCGGTGCTCGGCGTGAGGGTAGCGCGCCGACCTGGAGCGTACGCTTCGGCAAAACCGCGCGATCAATGCCCTGCCCCCCAGCGAGCTCGATGCCCTCATGGGCTCGATGCGGCGGATCGAGCTGTCGCCGGGCCAGATGCTCTTCAAGCAGGGCGAACGCGGCTCCAAGCTGCTTGTCGTGGTCGACGGTGTGCTCAGCGTGCATAGCCAGGTATCCGCAATGCGCACCCAGGCCGCGCTGGACGAATGGTCGCTTGACGTGCAGCGGTTGCTCGAAGAATAAGCTGCGAAAGTGCAAGCCAGCCCTACAGCGCGCGTCGTTTGCGTGCCCTTCCTCGATCCCGCGACCTGCGCACAGCTTCTTGGCGCGCTGCCGCCCGACGGATGGCAAGACGGCCGCATCGCACGGCCATCACGAAGTCCAGCCAGGGCAGAAACAATCGGCGAACCGGTCAACATCGCCGACGACACCGTGCGCAGCTGCCGAATCAACGACCGCCTCGATCCGGCCTTCGTCGCGCGTCTCCAGTCCGACGCGATGACCCTCGGTGCCGCGGTCTTCCAGTTCGATATCGACGGCTTTCACGACGACGACCCGCCGCACGTCATGCGCTACGAAGCGGGCGACGGGTTTGCGTGGCACGTCGACAACGGCACCGACACCGCGCCGATCGCGTCCCGCAAGCTCGCATTTTCGATCCAACTGAGCGACCCGGCCACCTACGTCGGCGGTGACTTGCAGCTGGCGCTCTACGACCAAAAGTACCTGGGCACCGATCCCGGCATGGCCGCCGCTATGCGCGCGCAAGGCAGCTTGATCCTCTTCGCGGCCTTTCAGCTTCACCGGATCGCGCCCGTCACGTCGGGGCGCCGCGATGCCCTGGTTGGGTGGCTGCATGGTCCGGCGTTTCGGTAGCTGTCGATGACCCCTTGGACCGGACGGCTCGCCTGCGCTGTAGTCGTGGTCGCCGTCTGTGCCTGCGGCGAAGAGCCCTCAGCCAGCAAGGACGCAGCGCAAGACGTCACCAGCGACGGGACCAGCGGCTGCCACGCGACGCGGGCGACTGTCGACGGGTGCTGCCCGGTCGGCGCTTTTTACGACTTCAGCAGCGACACCTGCGTGCCCGTCGGACCAGCGGAATGCGCGACCTCGGTCTTCGCGAACCGGGCCGATTGCGTGCCGACCTGGTGCGCCGACGAATGGCCGAAATCATGCGACGACGACCCGACGTGTTGGCCGACCGGACGGCGCTGCAAAGACGAAGGCTCCGGCTGTCCGGCCGGAAGCTGGCGCGCACATCCCGACGGTTCATGCCGACCGGCGGGCGAGCTCCCCGACTGGATGACCGCCGAGCTGACCAACCACGGCGACGGCGGTCCCGGCCACCCGGCGGGTGCTCCCGGGCTCGATCCTCCCCCAGCCCTCGACAAGACCCGTTTTTGCGCCAACACCGACGGCACCATCCGGCTGTGCGAAACCGCCGAGAAAGGCTGCGGCCCCGGCAAGATGCCTGACCTTCAGCGGCATATGGGTTCAAAACCGGCGCTCTCGCGTCCGTGCCCGCAGCGTGCTGATCGACAACACACGCCGCCACCCGTTCAACTTCAACGCCACCGGGGTTTCGGGCTTCCAGGCGCTCGTCGACCTGCAGAGCGTGCGCATCACCCGCATGCCGGCCGACGGTATCCGGCTTGAGCACGAAGACTCCAAGTTGGTCGCCACCGGCGTCGTCATCGATCGCATCGGACCCACCAGCGGTCCCGCATCCCTTGGCGGCGGGATCATGTCGGTCGGTCCGCCTGCCGACCTGCGGGGTGTCCGCGTCCACAAGGCCCGACCGTTCGGTGTGGCCTTGGCTGGACCCACGGCCGACGGCTTGCTTTACGGCGTGATCGTCGACGAAATCGGCAGCGCGCAGCTTTTCACGGGTGGCAGCGGGGGCGTGCTCGTCGCCAACGGGGCGCGGGCAAAAGTGCGCTCGCTTCGCGTGCACGACGCCCGTCACATCGGTCTGGCGCTGGAAGCTACCGGCACGCACGCTGACGCCCGTTTTGTTACGATTACGGCGACCCGCCCCGAGGAGCTGAGCGGCCAGGGCGGCATCGGCGCCGCCGCTTCAGCCGGAGCGACCCTGAATCTGCGCAACTCCCGGGTGCACGACGCGCGCGCCAGCGGGATTCTCGTCTTCGCCAACAGCGCGCTGACGGGCGAAGACGTGGTTGTCGACGGCACGCGCGGCTCCAAGTACGTGCCCAACGGCGGGCTCGGGGTCGCGATCGACCAGGGGGCTCGGGCGACGATTCAACGCTGGCGCCTGCGCGACAACCGCACCAACGCGATCCAGGTGCAGCGTCCGGGATCGCGTCTTGTCGCGCGACGGGTTCACGTCGATGGCACCCGACCTTCGCCCTCGGGCCGCGGAGGCGGCGGCCTCTCCGTCATCGCTGGCGGCAACGCCCGCCTGCTCGGTGGACGCTTCGTCGATAACCGCCAGATCGGCGCGGTGGTGCGTTTTCCCGGCAGCTCCCTGGCCGTTTCGGGGCTGCTTGTCGAGGCCACTCGCGCCGGCAGCAAGGGGCTCGGCATGGGCATGGTCGCCGCTCACGGCGGTCGCCTCATCGTCCAGGGCAGCCACGTCGTCGACAGCCGCATCGCGGGCATTCACGCCCTTGGCCCCGACAACACCACGACCGTCGTTGTCGGCACCATCGTTGAAAAAACCGCGCCGGGGAACGTGACCGCCCGACCCGGCGCCCCCACTGGAGTCGTCGCCAACCTCGAGGGTATCGGTATCTCTGCATTTCGCGGTCCCCAGCGCGTGGATGTGGTCGGCTGCCTCGCGCGTCAAAACCACACGGCCGGCATGGCGCTGACCGGCGTGTCCGGCAGCGTGGTCGGCTCGGTCATCGCCAGCACCGTCGCGTCCCAGTATGAGCGCCCCGGTCCCGGCGGCTCGGTCTACGTCAAGCTCGCCGACGGCATCCTCGTGCACAGTCCAACCGACGTCCTCATCCGCTCCACCATCGCCGTCAACCAGGCCCGAGCTGGCATCCTTCTCGACGGCAAGGGCAACGCCAGCGTGGACCAGTGCGCGGTCACCAGCTCGCTGTTCGGCCTCGTTCAACAGGCTGGGATCGCGACCAAGCTCGGGCGCAACGTGCTCTGGGGCAACCAATCAAATCGCGCCAGCGACACCCAGCTCTACATCCCGCCTTCGCCCGGCCCTATCGAGCTTTAGCGCGACGGTCTTTGAAAACCTGGGTCCGGCTATCCGAACGCGCGCGGCAGGCGTAGGCTCCCGGCGATGTTGGGTCCCGTCGAGCTGGTTCCGTTCGCCGTCTTCGTGCTCTCCGGGCTCGTCCAGGGCACCGCTGGATTCGGCGGCAGCCTTGTGGCGATGGCGTTTTTGCCGCTGGTCTGGGAGCTGCAAACGGCCGTCGGTGTGTCCGCGGTCTTCGGCATCGTCGTTCCCGTAGCGCTCGCGATTCGGCTCTGGCGGCATGTCCAGTGGCGCGAAGTCGCGGGCGTGCTGCTCGCGGCCGTTGTTGGCGTACCCATGGGCGTGTACTTGCTGCACAACGTTCCGGCGCGCTGGGTCAAGCTCGCCCTCGGTATCATCCTCGTCTCCCACGGCACCTGGAGCTTGCTGGGCGGCCGTGGCAGCACCGGCATGTCGTCGCGGTGGGGACCCGTCGCCGGGCTCACGGGCGGCATGTTGAGCGGCGCGTTCTCGACCGCAGGCCCGCCCATTCTGGTCTACGCAACCGGTCGCGCGTGGCCCAAGGACACCTTCCGCGGCAACCTCCAGGCGATCTTCCTGACGACCGGCGTGCTGTCGCTCATCGGCTTCGCGGCGACCGGCGTCGTCACCGCCGCCACCTTCCAGACCAACCTCACGCTCTTGCCCGCTTTGCTCGCCGGCGGTTTCTTCGGGCACCTGCTCAGCGGACGCATCGACCAGGATCGCTTTCGCAGGATCGTGCTCATCGGGTTGCTCGTCATGGGTGGCAACTACATCGTCCGAGCCCTTACTTAAGCGGTGTTGGAAAGGGGTGCCCCATGCTCAAGCTTCGCTACCGCACACCGCGCGAGTGGCTCGACATCGCGACGGCCAACTTCGACGCGTTCCTCGCCGACCACGCACACAACGAACGAAAGGTCAGCCAATCGGCGCTGCAGCTGGCGGTTCACCATCCCGACAAGCCCGACCTCGTCGACGCGATGATCGAACACGCCCGCGAGGAGCTTGAGCATTTCAGCCAGGTCCATGCCGTTCTCGTCGACCGTGGCGCGGCGCTTGGTTTCGACCACTCCGGCGGCAACAGCGGCTACATGAACAAGGTGCGGTCGGCGATGCGCAAGGTCGATGTCGGCGAGTACCTGGTCGATCGCCTGCTGCTTTTCTCGATTATTGAGGCGCGCGGTTGCGAACGTTTCCGCATCCTCGCCGAGGGGCTGCCCGCCGGGGAGATGCGCGACTTCTACACCGCTTTCGTCCGTTCCGAGGCGCGTCATCACGTGCTCTTTCTCGACCTCGCTGCGCGTTATTTCGACGCGCCGACCATCGAGGCTCGGCTGCCCGACCTGCTCGACATCGAGGCGGAGATCTGCGCGTCGATGCCCCTGCGACCCGCCCTCTATTGACCGGTGCACAACTCCGCAGAAGACGGCGTGGAAGCGCGCGGCCCGCGGCATGTTGTCGCGATCGTCGCGCACCCCGATGACGAAGCCTGGGCGCTCGGTGGCACGCTCGCCGTGTTCGCGCGTCGCGGCCACACGGTCACGGTGCTCGCTGCCACAAGCGGAGAGGCCGGCTGGATCCATGGAAAACGCGGCGTAGCAGACGCGGCCGCTCTCCGCCGGGCCGAACTGTCGGCGTCTTGTCAGGTGCTCGGCGCAAACGTGCCCGAGTTCATGGGCTGGTCCGACGGGGGTCTCGCTAATCTCGATTCAGATCAGGCCATTGCAGCGCTTCGTGCGCGTCTACATGAGCTCGCCCCGGACGTTATTGTCGGTCTCGGACCCGACGGTGGCTATGGCCACATCGACCACACGGTCTTGTGTCGCTTCGTTCGCGACGCGGCGCGCGGGCTCGTGTCCCCGCTCGACGGCTGTGACGTCCCGATCCTCGAAGCTGCATTCGCGCCCGGGCAGCTCGCCAGCGTTCGCGCGACCATCGCCCGGTTCGCACCAGCTCTGCTCGATCCTTGCGTGACAGAAGTCGGGGTCGCCGCATCCCAAAGCGACGTGCGCGTCGACATTCGCGCCGTCGCGGCCGTCAAACAGGCCGCCGTCGCGTGCCACGTCAGTCAGATGCCCGCCGCCGGACCGCTCGCCTTTCTCGGCGGCACCGTCGCCGAATTGATGACCTCCGAGCGTTTCGCGGTCGTCGGTGGGCAGCCACCTCGCTGGCTTGCCGCGCTCGCGTTGCCCGATTCTGTCCTGCACGTCACCCGCGACCTGGCCCCGCGCGTCAACGGCGGCATCTCGGTCGCTGTCGCCGCGCTGATCCGCGCCGAACACAGGCCCCTTGTCGTCAGCTTCGACGGATGGCGCGCGCACCGTCGCGACGGGGCCCAAACGGAGCCCACGAAAGACGTCCTTGGCGACGCTAACGTTGTGCGTATCGATCATCCCGACCACCTCGACGCAGCACACGCTTTTGCCGTGCAGGCCGGGCCGTCCGCCGTCGTCGTCCATCACGCCATGCTCTGGCCGTTCGCTGCCGCCATAGCGGCGCGCCTGTCCCTGCCTGCCCCCGATGTCTACGTGCATGTGCTCCAAGCCGACCTCGACGCCGCCCGCGGGCTGGACGAGCCAACCGCAAGCCTGCGCGCCGAACGTTCCGCCATCGCCGCCGCGACCCGTGTCGTGGTGCCCAGCCGATCCGCCGCTGCAGCCGTTGCCAAGATGTATCCATCCGTTGCTGAGCGCCTCCGCATTCGCCCTCTCGCCCCCGACGCCCTCGTCGACATGCCCAACGTCGCGACAAAGGAGAAGGCAATGAACGGCGACGGCGGCACCGGCGTATCGAAAACCGTGCTCTACGCGGGCCGTTTTGCCGATATCAAGGGCACCGCCGACCTCTTCGAAGCGATCGCCGACGTGCTCCCGCACCATGAAAACATCCGGTTCGTCGTGGCCGGTGGGATCCCGGATAACCCCAAGGGCGAGCGCCGTTGGCAGCGAAAGTGGCGTCAAAGGTGGCCGGCCGCCGTCGCCGAGCGCGTCGATTTCGTCGGGTGGATGCGTCGAGACGAGCTGCTTGATGCGATGAAACGAGCCACCGTCGTGGTCATCCCGAGCCGCATCGAGACCCTCGGGCTGGTCGCGGTCGAAGCCCGCGCCGTGCGAACATGCATCGTGGCTTCCGACATCCCGGCCCTGCGTGAGACGCTGACCCACGCCCCCGGTGTGCATTTTGTGCCGCCCGCGCGACCCGACTTGCTCGCCGCCGCCATCAACGCCGTTGTCGGGGAGAGAAGGTGAGCACGTGGGTCATCGGCGACGTCCAGGGCTGCTACTTCAGCCTGCTCAACCTGCTCGCCAGGGTCGACTTTGACGCCGACCGCGATGAGGTCTGGTTTGTCGGCGATCTCGTCAATCGCGGCCACGGGTCGCTTGAGGTCTTGCGTTGGGCGGTCGCCCACGACCGTTGCGTCAAGGCGGTGCTTGGCAACCACGAGTTGGGCCTTTTTGCGTGCGCTGCCGGCACCCGGAAGCTGCGCCGCTTCGACACCCTGGCCGCCATCCTCGAGGCCCCCGATCGCGATGAGCTGCTCGGCTGGTTGCGGGCGCGACCGATGCTGCACGCCGGCCGCGGAGTCGTCATGGTTCACGCCGGCCTGCTGCCGTCATGGTCGCTGGAGGTGGCCGCCCGGCGAGCGCGGGAGATCGAGGGCGTGCTTGGCTCCGATGGCTGGATCGACGCGCTGAAGACGTGGCGACCGAAGAAGAAGCACGGGCCGGCCGGCTGGGGCGTGCGGGACGTGGATCCCGCCGCGCCGGACCGCTTTGCGTTTGGCCTCAACGTGTTCACCCAGCTGCGAATCGTCGACGACGACGGAGCGCTCGACCTGACGTTCAAGGGGCCGGCCGAAGAGCGCCCCGCGGGGACGACGCCATGGTTCGATGTGCGGGCGGCGAATCGCAATCCCGGTCAGCTTGAAGCGGGCGACAACACCGTCGCTTTCGGGCATTGGGCGACGCTCGGCGTGCGCCAGGGACCCGGTTGGGTGGCGCTCGATGGTGGCTGTGTCTGGGGCGGAGCGCTCGCGGCATGCCGTGTCGAGGACGGGTGCATCGTCACCGTGCCGGCCGACCAAAGAGATCTCCAAGAAGAACTCATAAAACGAGACTGAGTATCAAAATACTTGACATCGAGTTTCAGATTAGGCGAAAAGGCTGCTCGCCGCGGTCGTAAACGCGGTCAACCCGTTGCCACTGGAGCGCCCGATGATTCGCCCGAACGTCACACTGAACCCAGCAACCGTCGCCGCCGCCGCGGTCAAAAACCCGGCGCCCACCGCCGACGGTGCCGTCGTCGATGGGATTCCGACCACCGGCGCTGCGGTCGAAGACGTGCTTGGCCGCCTCGAAGCGATGCGCTCGGACGACCTGGACTGGCGCACCGGCCAGGCGTTCGCCTACGTCTACGACGCGGGCCGCAGCGCTGAGCGTGTCGGCAAGCAAGCATACACCGCGTTCCTCTCGGAAAACGGGCTCGATCCGACCGCGTTTCCAAGCCTGCGCCGCCTCGAGAGCGACGTCGTGAACATGGTCGCGCGTCACCTTCGCGGCCCCGCAGAGACGGTCGGGAGCTTCACCAGCGGCGGCACCGAATCGATCCTCTGCGCCGTCAAGTCCGCCCGTGATTGGGCGCGCGCGCACCGTCCCGAGGTCAGCAACCCGACGATCCTGCTGCCAACGACCGCCCACGCCGCGTTTCACAAAGCCGCCGCCTACTTCGGCCTCGCCAAGACGCTCGTCCCCGTCGATCCCGCCACGTTCGCCGCAGATCCCGCCGCGATGCGAGCCGCCGTCACGGCCGACACGATCCTCATGGTCGGCTCAACGCCCTCCTATGCCCACGGCGTCATCGATCCGATCACAGAGCTCGGTCAAATCGCGCTCGAAAAGGACATCCTGCTGCACGTCGACGCGTGCGTTGGCGGGTTCTTGCTGCCCTATGTCAAGCGCCTCGGCTTCGATGTGCCCCCGATCGACCTGTCCGTGCCCGGCGTGACGTCGCTGTCGGTCGACCTGCACAAGTACGCGTTCTGCCCCAAGGGCGCGTCGCTTGTCCTCTACACCCGACCCGAGCTGCGCGGCGCCCAGCTGTTCGCCTGCGCCGATTGGACCGGCTACACGATCATCAACCCGACCGTTCAGTCGTCCAAGTCCGGCGGCCCCATCGCAGCGGCCTGGGCGGTGCTTCATCACATCGGCGATGACGGCTACCTCGAGCTTGCGCGCGGCACGATGGCGGCAACCGCGCGTCTCGTCGCGGCGATCGAAGCGACAGACGGCTTGCGAATCCTCGGTCGGCCCGACTTCTGCATGGTCGCGGCGGCCAGCGAATCGGCGGATATCTCCGTGTTCGACATCATCGACGAGATGAAGGAGCGCGGCTGGTACGTCCAGCCCCAGCTCGCGTACGGCAACAGCCCGGCGAACATCCACTTCTCGCTGCAACCCGGCAACGTGCACAAGGTCGACGCGATGACAGCGGACCTCGAGCAGAGTGTGACCGCAGCGCGTCAGTTGCCCGATCGCAGCGCCGCGGTGGCCGGTCTGACGGGCATGTTTGCAGGCGCAGATTCGATCGACGACCAGGCGCTCGCCGGCCTGCTCACCATGGTCGGTGTCGACGGCGGCCAGCTGCCCGACCGGATGGCGCCCGTCAACGAAGCGCTCAACGCGATGCCCGTGCCGATGCGCGAGCGAATCCTCAAAGCATTCGTCGACGGCTTGTACCGCTGAAACGCCCGCGGTCAGCCGGTCACAAGATCTGTTCTTCGTTCGGCTGTGCTTGGGGCAGTTGTTCCTGGCGAAGGCGTTCCTCTCGCTGCCGGTCGTAGCGGCGCAGGGCCTCGATCGGCTCCCAGCGGAGCATCGTGTTGATGAGGGCGTCGAGCTCGGCCACCGGGTAGCCGCGTGGATCGAGGCGGCGGTGCCAAACCTGGGAGATGTAAAACGCCTTCAACTGGGGCGCGGCGCGCAGGGCGACCATCAGCTCGTGGCGCGCACGGGGCCAAGGGCCACAATGTAGCAGGGAGATGGCGTAGCGACGTTTGTCGGCGGCGGCGTGGGTGCCACGGGATTCGGCGACGCGACGGTAGTTGGGCAGGGCTTTGCAGGGCTCGCCGGCGAGCGACCATGCGTCGCCCGCGGACCGTGAAAAGCGCGGGATAAGAACGCTCTTGGTCGACTCCTGCTTGCGTGCCTTGCGCTGCCAGTAAGCGGAACCCGCCTTCTTGCCGGACGTGTAATCCCAGAGCGGGTAGCGCGTGATCATCACCTCCCACGTTTTGGCGGCATCGGCCCAGCGCCCCGTCTTCTCGAGCGCCTGGACCAGCGCGTGGTGCAACCGCATGTTCGCTCGCCCGGTCCAGGTGCCATCGAGCGTCGGGTTGTCGTGCTGGGGCCAGAGCGTGGCGACGACCTTGTCGTGTTCGCCGCGATGGGCGTGCCAGTCGGCGCGCAGGGTCAGCGCGTGCAGCGCGTCGGGCTTGAATTGCAGGGTGCGGTCGATGGCGGCGTTCATCGCGTCGTTTCGCCCCGCGCGGGCGTTGAACATGGCGAGGTTGACCCACGCGTTGAGCAACGTCGGATACCAACGCAGCGCCTCTTCGGTTGCCTCGACGGCCCGTACGGGATCGCCGCTCCGCAAGGCGCCAAGGCCGAGCAAGAAGTGGTTTTCGAAGTTGCCGGGGTGCAGCGAAACCGCTTGCTCCATCAGTTCGACGGCGCGCTTGGGTTTGCCGCGACCGAGCGCCTGGTTCGCTTCGGTGAGCAGCCTGTCTCCCCTGAGCAGGCGCCCGTTTTCCACGTGAACGAAGCCGAGGCCGATGACGGCGGCGATGACCAACACCCACTGGCCGGCTCCCGGTGAACGGCGGGCGTTTTCGTCGCCATGGCTGGCGTGTTGTGCCGCAACCAGACCCGTCCACAAGCACAGGCCAAATAGAGGGGCCGGGAGCTGCAATGGGAACGAGAACAAGCCGTCTACGACGATCGCCACGATGGCCACCGCACCGGCGATGGAAACGGCGACCGCGACCGTCGGATCGGGCTGGAGGGCGTCGCCTTCTGCCGGCTCGGAACCCTCGGGTCGCCGTGGCGTCATCGCTCGGATGGCCAACAAGGCGGTGACGGAGAGCCACGCGAGCAACGCCAGCAAGCCCTGCACGCCGTACTCGGCCGCGACCTGGAGCACGTCCTGGTGCGCCCGCGTGGGCTGCGTGTCGATCGAGAAGTGGGGATTGCGCTCGCGCTTGGTGATGTAGCGCGGGTAGAGCACGCGCCAGTTGCCTGCGCCGTGACCCCATGGGCGGTCCACGATCGCGTTGGCCGTCGCCGTCCACATCACTTTGCGTCGCTGCCAGTCTTTGCGCTGAAAATCGAAACCGGTCGCCACGAGCTCCTTCACAGACGCTTGCCGCTTGCGGTCGCCGTGACCGCTGTCGTAGCTGGGCGCCCGCAGAACCCCGCCGAGCATCACCGCAAGTACCAACGCCAGGCCGATTCCGGCCGCCGCGACCTGCGCGGGACGGCCGAGCCGCTCGGCTGCATGGGCCGCGCTCCCACGCCACTTTGCGATCGCCATCGCCAAGCCAGCCGCGCCGCAGCCCGCACCCAACCCCGCCCATGCGGCTCGCGTGACCGTCAGGCGCAGGTAATAGCCCTCGATCGCCAGCGCCGTGACGCCAATGGCCGCCGTGGCCACCGCCAGCGCCCGCTTCTTTGCGCGCCAGTCCGCCCACGCCAGCCCGAGCGCTGCGGCTGCCGCCGGCAAGGTCACGAGCATCCACTGCGCCGCCATGTTGCGGTTGCCAAAGGCCGAGCCCGGTCGATTGATGCCGACCCACAGCTTCTCATCGGCCGGCAGCAGGGAGTCGATGCCGTGATGTTGTCCGATGCCGATTAGTGCCACGTACAGCCCGCCGACCGTCATGCCTCCGAGCACCAACCGCAGCCGCCCCGGCCGATCGACCGCCAGCGCCGCGACCGCCGCGATAACGAGCCCCGCCATCCAACGGTAGCCGTCGGATCTCGCTGCCAGTCCCAGCCCTCCGCCGGTCTGCAAGGGCGCGATGGCCACGCCGATCGCCACGCACGCCGCCATCGCCAGCAGCGACAAGGCAAACGCTCGCGGCCATCGCCGATACCAACCCGCCGGCGCAAAAGTTGCGTAGGCCAGCGCCGCTGCCGCCGCGCCGTAGGTCAGCGCAAAGAGCTTGGGCAGCTGGTAGAGGTCGCGAATTCCCGGCAGGACCGCGATACCAATGGCCGCTGCCGCTACACCGAGAACCACCGCAGGCAGTGCCGTCATGATGCGCGCCGCCGCCACTGGCAGCCTCCCGGGAGACGAGTTAGGGCATGGACGCCCGCACGATGCCATCACGCGCGCAACTTTGCTTGCTTCCCGAAAAACCGACACCGAACATCGTGCTCAACGTCAAGACGCTGCCGATCAGCGGCTCGGTGACGCTCAACGGCAAGCTGCCCGAGCTGGGCTGCAAGTACACGAGCGACGGCGTGATGCAGGTGACGTTCAAGGAGACGACGTGGGGCTACACGTTCACGCGGACGCACTACTGCAAGACCGGGGGCTTCACGGCGGGCAGCAACGGCACGCCGGTGGACGCGAAGAAGGCGGTGGCGTGGAACATGGTGGTCTACCCGGGCACGTACAAGGTGACGGTGTCGGGCTACGACCCGTACGGCAGCACGTACAAGAACGCGTCGAACCTGCCGACGGTCAAGCAGATCATCCACAAGGCGCTGAAGATCCAGCAGCCAACGCCCAATATCGTGCTCAATGTGCAGACCATCGCGATCGCAGGGACCGTCACGCTCAATGGCAAACTGCCCGGGATCACCTGCAAATATACGAGCGATGGCGTGATGCAGGTGACGTTCAAGGAGACGACCTGGGGCTACACGTTCACCCGCACCAACTACTGCAAGACCGGCGGCTTCAGCGCGGGCAGCAACGGCACGCCAGTCGACGCGAACAAGGCGTTTTCATGGGCGCTGGTCGTGTATCCGGGAACCTACAGGGTGACGGTGTCGGGCTACGACCCGTACGGCAGCACCTACAAGAACGCGTCCACGTTGCCGACCGTCGCGCAGATCGTCGTGCCGAAGCTCCTCGTGAAATAGCGGCAGGTTCCGCCGCGATGACAAAGCCGGGTCACGCCGCGCGGTCGTGCAGATCCCAAGCTCGAACCACCTGCTTGGGCATGTCGAGTACCGCCGGTTCTGCAATTCGCCGACAAATCAGCCGCAGCTTGTTGGTCCCGATCACAACGCGCCGGAAAGCGTGCCAGTCGAACAACCCACCTAGCCACTGCGCTGCCCCCGCATGGGGCACGAATCGGCGCACATACGCCTCACCCTTGTACGACAGCGCCGACAACGTCTGTGTCGCGACGACCTCGAAGCCATAGTTGGGCAACGTCGCGCGCAGCTCGGACTCGGTCATCAGCTGCAGGTGCGTGTACGAGCAGATGTGAGCAGCATAGCGGGCCGCCGTCGCCGGATCGGACATCGTCGCCGCCGCAGCAAACATCGGAGTCAAGTGCGATGGCGTCGGGACCTCGATGACAAGGTGCCCACCCGGTCGCAACGCACGGTGAATCGGGGCCAGGAAGCTGTGGTGCGGCCAGACATGCTCGTAGACGTCCCAAAGAGTCGCGATATCAAAACGACCGGCATGCGATTCGTCGAGCGGACCCACCACGTCGATGCCAGCCTGGCGCAGCGGTTCTTCGTTCAAATCACACACCTCCGATAACGCCGCGTCGTAGCCGGCCAGGAACGCCGCCCTCGCGAAGGCACCATTGCCACCGCCAACATCGACAAGGGCGCCTCTATCGGGCAGCTGCTCGCGCATCCACGCCAACCCGCTCGCGACGCGAACCTTCGGATCATGCAGCGGATCGTCGTAGTACTCCTCGACCGGCGTGACCGCGTATTGACTCGCCAGGTCCTCGGGCGCGGGCGGCGCGGAGGTAAACCACGTGCCATGTGTGCGGCAGCGGCGAATCTCGATCAGCGTGCTGACTCCGCGGCCCCACCACCCGGGCTGCAAATGGCCAAGATCATAAGAAAGAACATGGTCGCTGGGACCCCCACAAAGGCGGCAATACATCGCAAACTCCACCGTGCGCAAGACGCACGTATCCACCGCAGATCCGCACTGCAAATCCGCAATACTCAAGGCGTTTCCGCCACGAGAGCCCGATCGCAAAATGGGTGGAGTTTCGACGCGAGAAGGTTCACGCGAAGAGCAAAATTCACATGGACACACGCCCCAGCCATTTGCTAGGGGCGCCGCGCCACGCTCGCGCGCGCTAACCGATCATCGGGTGACGGCCCTGGATCAACGACATGAGCTCGGCGCGTGACGTCGAGTTGCTGCGGAACTCACCGAACATCGCGCTGGTCACCGTAATCGCGTTGGGTTTCTGCACGCCGCGCACAACCATGCACAGGTGCGTCGCCTCCATGATGACGGCGACTCCAACCGGCTCGAGCGCCTCCTGCAGAGCCAGCGCCACCTGGGTCGTGAGCCGCTCCTGGACCTGCAAACGACGGGCAAAGACGTCGACGGCACGCGCCAACTTGCTCAGCCCGACGACCTTGCCGTTGGGGATGTAGGCGACATGCGCCTTTCCCATGAACGGCAGCATGTGATGCTCGCACAAGCTCGAAAAATCGATGTCCTTGACCAGCACGATCTCCTGGTTCTGCACCGTGAACAGCGCCGACTTGAGGATCTCGATCGCGTCCTCGTTATAACCCTTGGTCATAAACCGCATCGCCTTGGCGACGCGGTGCGGTGTCTTGACGAGGCCCTCGCGGTTGGGGTCCTCGCCGAGCTCTGTCAGCACGTTGCGAAACAACTCTTCCACGTTCTTCTCCGATCTGCCGTGCGTCCCGCCGAGCTGAGGAACCAAGGGGCGCTGGGCGGCGGAATCTAGCGAACCGAGGCCAATGATCAAGCCGTCGCGGCGATCGTCCAACGAAACCCGCGCGCTACGGCGCGACCGCCATGCGACAACCAGCGTCTTGGCGTTTGTGGCGGCCCGCCAGAACTAACAACACCCCGTGCTTTGCGGTAGCGTACGGTCGTCCAAACCACAGCTGCGTCACGAGTCGATGGCCAACACCAAGAGCACCCCATCCGGCGGATTTGAACCCGAGGACCTCGACACCGGCACTGTCGGCGACTTCGAGGTCAGCCGGCTTACCGCCGAGTTCAAGGACGAAGAACTCGAGGCCGAGTTCGATCGCAAGCTCTACGAGGTCATCCACGCCAAGGAGACGCCGCCCAACGTCCTGTCGGCGCTGATCATCTACATCGTGCTGGGATTGCTCGACTACGAGGTGGTTGGGCGCGTCTTCGAATACGCGGCTTGGCTTCGCTACGGCGTCATGGTTCCGGTCATGGCCACGCTTTGGGTGATCGCGCTCTCCAAGCACCTGCGCGGTGTGCGACCCGCCGTGCCGATCCTGATTTCATGGCTGGGCACAGCGCACTTCCTTGCTGTCGGGCTCGAAGCGGGCGGCACCGAAGGCATCCTCTACCAGTTTTTCTCCGTGCTGCTGGTGCTGCTGCCGCCCCTCATTGGTCGGTCCACCGTCAAAGAGGCGTTCATCAACGGCGCGGGCTGCATGGTGATCCTCAACCTGGCCATGTTGATGCACGGCGACCCGCACCCGACGGTGTGGCTATTCATCGCGGCAACATTCGCGATTTGTTGGGGTTACGGCACGTACGGCGCGTGGATCTATCACATGGCCGCGCACCACGATTTTTGGCAGGGACGCATCATCGAATGGCAGATGGAAGAGCTCGCCGCCGAACGGAATGAGTCCGAACGGCTCTTGCTCAACGTGCTGCCCCGCTCGATCGCCGAACGCCTCAAGTCAGGCGAACAACAAATCGCCGACTCGTACCGCACCGTCACCGTGCTCTTCGCCGACATCAGCGGCTTCACGGTGTATTCGGCCAAGGTGACGCCTGAGCAGCTCGTGGCCCGGTTGAACGCCATTTTTACGGCCTTTGACGACATGATCGAGGTTTACGGGCTCGAAAAGATCAAGACCATCGGCGATGCCTACATGATCGCCGGCGGACTGCCCGAGGAATGTGAAGACCACGCCGATCGGGTCGCTGGTTTTGCGCTCGGCATGCTGCGCGTCATCGACCGCATAAACGTTGAGACCGGTGAGACGTTCGCGATGCGCATCGGTATGCACAGCGGTCCGGTCGTGGCTGGCGTGATCGGCAAGCACAAGTTCACGTACGACCTGTGGGGCGACACCGTAAACACGGCGAGCCGCATGGAGAGCCACGGGGCCAAGGGCAAGGTCCAGCTCAGTGAAGCGGCCGCCCAAGCGCTCAGCGACAAGTACGAAGTGGTCGACCGGGGCACCATCGACGTCAAAGGCAAAGGCGAGATGAAGACGTTCTGGCTGGAAGGTGAGAAGTGAAGACGTGGCCCCCCTTTGCGCGCGCGGTGGTCGCGGCGTGTATGGCGTTTTGCTGGACCGGATGCGCGGGCGATTCGACCAACCAGGACAGCGGCGAAAAAGACGCCGGTGCCGAGACCTTTCAAGCCGAGGACGGAGGCCCCACGGCCGGCAAAGCATGCGATGACTGCGCCAAGGACAGCGACTGCGGCCCGGGGCTGACGTGCGACAAGCCCGCGTTCGTCTGCAAGACGCCCAAGCAGGTTAAGGCGGGCGCGCCTGTGTGCGATATCGATTGCTTCGAGTCCGACTTCTGCAAGGACGAAGGGCTGTGCACCATCGATGGGCTGGTCTGCAAAGCCACCAAGCTCGCCCACTGCGTCGGCTCCAAGGCATGCCGCGAAAACGGCGCCTGCACACCCGATGAGGGCAAGTGCCAGGTCACCAACGACGCCGACTGCAAACAATCAACCGCCTGCACCACCGACGGCAAGTGCACGGCAAAGGACGGCGCCTGCACCAAGACATCGGGCGTCAAGTGCGGTGACGGCAAGTGCGAGGGCTCCGAGACCAAGCAGACCTGCCCCAAGGACTGCGGTCCGGTCGGCGGCGATCCGTGCCCCTGCGGCGCCGGCGTATGCGGTGTCAAACCCGGCTGTCCCAATGACTGCGGCGGCTGTTCGGGCGGCAAAAAGTGCTTCGCCAACGCGTGCTCGGACGCCAAGTGCAAGCTGCCGGCGGCGTGGCCCAAGGACGTGCAGCGGGTGACCAAGCTGACGATGCTCAACCACCAAAAGGGATGTGATCTCGACGACACCGGCAAGCCCAACAATATGCTCGGCAAGCTCCTCAAGGTGTATTCGTTCGTCAATGAGCACGCCTTCAACGCGCTCAATTCCCACACCCTCAACCTGCTGTTGAAGTCCGATGACTATGCGTCCAATGGCAAGGCGTTTTCCATCGAGCTGCTCGACGCCAACCTCGACCCGGCGGCCAAGGGCAGCTGTGACGCCACCTTCGGGCCGTGCAAATACGTCGTCAAAGCGCACAGCTACAACCACTTGGCCAAGTCCGCTGAGTGCCCACCGCGCACCAAGGTCACCGGCGCCAAGGTCACCGGCGGCAAGCTGGTCGCGGGCGGGGCTGGAAACGCCCTGGACATCGCGGTCTATGTCGTCGGCGTGCCCCTCGTGGTCAAGATGCAGATGGTCACCATGTCGGGCACGGTCAGCGGCGGGTCCGAGTGGCAGACGACAACCGGCGGCATGCTCTGCGGCGCCGTGCCAGCGACCGAGATCCAAAAGGCCGTCGATTCGCTGCCGGAAAGCGCGCTGAAGGGCACCGGGTTCACCAAGAAGAAGGTCAACGAGCTCGTGGCCGGCCTGTTCAAGCCCGACATCGACACCGACGGCGACGGCAAATACGACGCGATGAGCGCGGCGTGGGCGTTCGAGAGCGGCAAGGCGATCGCGATCGGAACCGAGTGACCCGGCCTCTGCTTGGAGGCGCGCAATCGCGGCTCAGGTGGACCTTCTGCCGCGGCTTTTCATCAACACGATTGCGCCGACGACGCCGTTGATTGCGGCTGCGACCCACACGGTTCTTTGTTGACCGAGCGCGCCCATGAACATCGTGGCTGTGACGAACGCGGCGGCCGCGGACCCGAGCGTGTTCACGAAGTAGAGGCGGCCGACCGCGTGGCCGACATTGCCGGTACCGCGCACGGTATGCGTGACGAGCAACGGCAAAGTTGCGCCCATCATCGAAGTTGGCAAGACGACGAGCGCGAAGGTGATGGCGAAGACGGCGGGCGTTGCGACACCGGCCGTTGACTCTCCCACAGCGCGAAAGACGGCGAGTGAGACAGCGCCGAGCGCTCCGATACCGAGCTCGATGCCTCCGAACCAGCGCAGCAGATCGACCCCAGGTCGCGCCGACAGTCTGCCGCCCGCGAGGCTGCCCGTACCCAACCCGAGCATGAATGCGGCCACAACGACGGTGACCGATTCGATGTTGACGCCGAAAACCGTGAGCAGCGCCCGCTGCCACACGACCTGGTAGACCAGGGCTGCGAAGCCGGACGCCGCGAAGAGCGCGTAGAGCAACGGGGTGGCGAGTTTGGACTCGGACGTCATCGCCGGTCAGGCCGCGGAGCGCTTGGCGTCGGCGATCGGGATCGTGAACCAGAACCGGCAGCCACGTCGTTCGTCGGCGCGTGGATCGGCGGTTTGCAGGCCGACAGTGCCGCCCATGGCCGTGACGAGGTGTTTGACGATGGCGAGGCCGAGGCCGGTCCCGCCAACCCCGCGCGAACGGCCCTTGTCGACTCGGTAGAAGCGCTCGAACACGCGGCGATGGTGCTTTTCGTCGATGCCGGGCCCGTTGTCGGTGACCTCGATGCGACAGAGGCGGCCGCGGCGTTGCGCGGTGACAACGATGGACCCGCCATCGGGGGTGTACTTGGACGCGTTGGCGAGCAGGTTGACGAGCACCTGTTCGATCGCGCTGGCGTCGGCCCAAACATCGACGTCGTCGGTTATGTCGATGGTGACCTGCTGCCCCTTGTCTTCGGCCGCTACGACGATGGACTCGACCGCATGCGCGGCGATGGCGTGGACGCCGAGCGCTTGCGGTTGCAGCTCGAGACGGCCCGATTCGATCCGCGACAGGTCGAGCAGGTCGGAAACGAGGTTGGATAGCCGGTCGGCGTTTCGCAGCAGGGCGACCAGGAAGCGGTCGGCCACCACGGGGTCTTCCATGGCGCCGTCGAGCAGCGTTTCGGCATTGGCGCGGATGACCGTGACGGGGGTACGCAGCTCGTGGCTCACGTTGGCGACGAAGTCTTTGCGCATCTTTTCGAGTCGGCGCAGGCGCGTGACGTCCTGCACAACAAGCACCGAGCCTCCGGTGGCGCGCTGACGGGTCGCGCGACCGAGGTAGTGGCGGCGCGGTGGGCCCGGGACTTCGAACTCTTCGCTCGCGGAATGGACGTCCTGGAGCTGCTCGACGAGGGCGCTGAGTTCGGCGGTCTTGACCACTTCGGCCAGGGGTTTGCCGATCGCTCCGCCACCGGCGCTGTCCAGGAGGCGCTCGGCGGATTTGTTGAGCAACGTCACGCAGCCCAGCGCATCGAGGGCCAAGACGGCATCGTCCATCGCTTCGAGCACAGCTTCGAGGCGTTCGCGCTGACGCTTGGTGGCGGCGACCCGTTCGGCGACCTGGCGGGCGATTTGAAGCTCGCTGCTACGCCACATGCGCCACAGGCCGAGCGCTCCTACGAGCAGGCCGATGGTCAGGCCGAGGAGCAATTGCGGATCGATCCCGGCAACAACGACGTCCGCACCGATCCTTCCGACGGTTGCGATGGGTGCGGCCAGTCCCAGGCCGACGGCTGCGGCGAAGGTCATGCGTCGGGGCCTTTTTCGCGGAATCGATAGCCTACACCGCGCACCGTTTCGATCCAGGCGCCCCCCGCGTTGAGCTTGTGGCGCAGTCGTTTGACGTGCGTATCGACCGTGCGCGTGGTCACGTCCGGTGAGTAGCCCCAGACGTCCGCCAGCAGTCGATCGCGCGTTTGGACGCGGCCGCGACGGCTCATAAACGTGTGCAAGAGACGGAATTCCAGGGCTGTCAGCTTGACCTCGTCATCGCCCACCCACACGCGATGGGCGTCCACATCGAGGCGGATCGGCCCGCCTTGGAGCGCGGGATCGGCCGCCGGTGTTGGCGTGGTAGCGGCCGCAGGTTCGACCCCGCCGCGTCGCATCACGGCCTTGATTCGCAGGATGAGCTCGCGCACCGAGAAGGGCTTGACCAGGTAGTCGTCCGCGCCGACTTCAAAGCCGATCACGCGGTCGATCTCCTCGCCCTTGGCCGTGACCATGATGACGGGCGTTGTCGCGGTCAGGTCGTTGGCGCGCAGGCGGCGACACACCTCTTTGCCGGACATGTCGGGCAGCATCAGGTCGAGCAACACGATGTCGGGACGCGGCTGCGCCCATGCCAACTCGAGCGCCCTTTCGCCGTTGAGGGCGCTGGCTGTCGTGTAACCCTCGCGGTTGAGGTTGTATTCGAGGATCTGCACGAGATCGGGCTCGTCTTCGACGATCAGCACGTGTTTGGCTGGGTTGGTTGCCGTCATCGTCGCAATCCATTCGTCGTGGGGCGCCTTGGTACCCAGGTTTGCTTCACAGCAATCGTGCCGACTCCGGCGGCGGCTGCGCGCGGACCCAACCCGCCCTTGTCATCACGCACGGGTCCTGCCGCCCGATCTTCTGCGTCCTGCGGCCACTCGCCGCCTTGATGTGACTCTGCCACACCTGCAGCGTCGAATAACCACATGACTTGAACATCGAACGGCATGCCTCCGCGCTTTGATGAGAAGACCGGGATAAGGGATAAACGTGACAATTGCATGACGAGTTTGTGGATTGTTGGGCGACAGCGCCACGAAACGTCACCGGAAACAGCGGAGCCACGCATGCAACACGATTTTTGGCACGCCCGCTGGCGGCAAGGGAAGATCGGCTTTCACCAGGCGAGCACCAACCCGCACCTGCTCCGGCACTGGGCCCAACTCGGCCTGCCACCGGATAGCCGGGTGCTCGTCCCGTTGTGCGGTAAGACGCTCGACATGCTCTACCTGGCCCAACAAGGGCACGATGTGGTCGGCGTCGAGCTCTCCGAGACCGCGTGCAGGGCTTTCTTCGATGAAAACGACCTGGCGTTCGAAACACGGACAACTGGGGACTACACCGTGTTCAAGGGGACGGGTGACGCGGCACGCATCGAGCTGTGGTGCGGTGACTTCTTCGCGCTGACCATCGACCTCGTCGGCACATTCGCCGGTTTCTTCGATCGCGCGGCGTTGATCGCTCTGCCGCCCACGATGCGGTCGTCGCATGTCGCCGCCGTGGAGCGCCTCGTCGAGCCAGGAGGCCGCGGCGTGCTGTCCACGATCGAATACCCCGCCGCCGAAAAACAGGGTCCACCGTTTCCGATTTCGCCCGCCGAAATCCACGAGCGTTATGACGAACGCTTCGATATCGTCCATATCGGCCAGCACGACGCTGCGGACGACGCCCGCGAGCGCTGGGCATTGACGTCCTTGTGCGAACACGTCTTCACGCTCGCCAAGCGATGACGGAGCGGCCGATGGGGGGTAGATTAAGGATCTGATGAGCCAACCTGACGCCCCGATCGAGCCGTTCGCCGATGGCCGCGAGGTGTGCGTATCCATCATCGGTCACGCCGGGGCATTGAGTCACTTCGGCGGGATCGCCCAGCCACCGCCGCGCTCGCTCGTCGACCGCGTCCTGCAGCGCCGCGAAATCCAAACACTCGACGCCGATGGACATCACGTCTGTGCGCCCGTGTTCGTCGAAGGGGTCGTGGTTGCGCTGGCATCGGGCCGCACCGATCAGCCGCTGACCGATGCCTCCATTCGCCGGGTCGAAGCGTTCGCCGTGCAGCTGTCCGCGGCGATGCGATCATCTCGTTTGGTGGTCGCCGCGCAACGTCGTGCGGCGGATATCGCGTCTCTTGGCGAGATCGGCCGCGACGTCGCCAGCGCCCACGACGTTCGCCGCCTGCCCGGTCGCATCCTTGCCCGAATGCGCGAACTGCTGCGGGTGCGCGACATCGCTCTTTACCTGCCCACCGACGAGGAAGATGTCTGGCAAGGTCGATCGGCCCTCGGGGTCTACGCCGATGAGCTGCAACGACACGTCGTTCGTCGCGGGGTAGGCATCATCGGCAGCGTCCTGGCCACCGGCGAAGCTGAAATCGTCAACTACGCCAACCGCGACCCGCGCGCTGTCCGTATCCCGGATACACCGATGGTCGATGACGCAACCGAGCCGATGATGTGCGCCCCGATGCGCGACGGTGATCGATTGCAGGGCGTCGTCGTGGTGTGGCGCGGCCGCGCGGAAGCGGTCTTCGAGCCGAGCGACCTCGATCTCTTCGTCTACCTGACCGAGCAGGCCGCCATCGCGTTGGCCACCGCCAGCCAGTTTGAGGAGCTCGCGTCCGCCCGCCGCTTTGCGTCTGCCGCCTCGGATGCCAAGTCGCGCTTTCTCGCCAACATGAGCCACGAAGTCCGCACGCCGATGAACGCGATCGTCACCATGGCGGAGCTGCTCGCCCGCACCGGCCTCGATGACCAGCAGCGCACCTGTGTCGAGACCATTCGCCACGGCGCCGACGGCCTGCTGACGATCCTCGACGACGTGCTCGACGTGTCCCGCATCGAGTTCGGTCAGCTCAAGCTCAATGTGTCCCGTTACGACATCCGTCTTTGTGTGCGGCGCGCGGTCGACCTGATGGCCGCGGAGGCGTCCCGGCGCGGTCTCGGACTCCGGTTTCGCGTGGCCGCCGACGTGCCCAGGCGCGTGCGGGGCGACTCTGGCCGTGTGCGCCAGGTGTTGCTCAACCTGCTGGCCAACGCGATCAAGTTCACGGGCAAAGGCTCCGTTTCGATCAGCGTGGCGCAGCATCCCGAAGGCTTGTCGATCGCCGTCCAGGACACCGGCATTGGCATCGCAGTGGCCGACCACCAGCGAATCTTCGACACCTTCACACAGGTCGACGCTTCGACCACCCGCGAACAGGGTGGAACGGGCCTCGGCCTCGCCATCTGCACCCGCCTCGTCGACCGCATGGGCGGCCGCATGGAGTTGGCCTCCGAGCTTGGCAAGGGCAGCCGGTTCACCGTGATCTTGCCGCTGGACGTCGACGAAGACTCCGGCCGCGTGGTCGCACCGGCCCCCGACCGCACCGCTGGACCGCGCAGACTCCGCGTGCTCGTCGCCGAAGACAACCTCGTCAACCAGGACGTCGCCCAGCTTCTCCTCGAGCACCTCGGACACGAAGTTTCGTTGGTTGAAAACGGGGTGCGTGCGATCGAAGCGGTCACCGCCGGTCGCTTCGACGTGGTCTTCATGGACGTCCAGATGCCGGAAATGGACGGGTTGGAGGCGGCGCGCTGGATCGTCCGAGAGGTCTCGCCTCGCCCGCATATCTTCGCGATGACCGCCAGCGTGCACCCGTCGGAAAAGCAGCGTTGCTTCGACGCGGGCATGGATGGCTTCCTGGCCAAGCCGCTGCGGGTCGAAGACGTCGAGGCCGCGCTAATCGAGCTGGGCGATCGCCCGGAGCCTCCCGATGGATCACCGATCGATCCGGGCAGGATCGCTGCGATCGGTGCGTCCGTTGATCATGATCCAGACGCGTTCGTCGCCGCGATCGCCGCCGTCATGAGCCGATTCGAAGAAGCCGTGGCCATGATCGAGGTCGCCGGGTTGACCGAGGACGCCGCCGCGTTGACCGAGGGCACCGCGGAGCTTCGAGCTGTGGCCACCGAGGTTGGGGCAAGCGCGCTCGTGTCGGCGTGCGATGAGCTGCACCGATGGGCGAAAGCGGACGACGTCGCTCATGCGCGAGACCTGTTGCGGCGAGTCGGTGTCCACGTGCGAAGGCGCATCATCTCCGCGCTCAACCGCTACCTGGATAAGGCCGGCGTCGTCCACGATTTCGACTGATTGGCTACGGGTTGTTCTGACCGCCGACGACGACTTGCGGCACCGAACTGTGTGTGCCGGAACCCGCTTTGCCGCCGCCGAGCGTGCCCCAGGTGTTGTGACCGCTGCACTGCACGGAGCCACCGCCGAGAAGGACGCATGTGGCGTGACGTCCGACGGCGATGTCCACGGCGCCGGCGATTCCCTGCATGGCGACCGGGGAGCTCTGCAGACCGGATTTGCCGTCGCCGAGAGGCCCGAACTCGTCGCTGCCCCAAACGAGCGCTTTGCCATCGACCGTGACGCCCGCGGTGTGGCTGTAGCCGGCGGCGAGCGTGGCGAAGACGTTCGCGCCGTCGATCTCGGACGGATCGGGCTCCTTACCGGCGCTCTGTGTGCTGTCTCCAAAGTTGCCGTAGGCGTTGCGACCGAAGCACCAGCCGCTGTCCGCCGGACCCCGCGCGCAGGTGTAGAAGGCCCCCGCGGATACGATGAGCACGGTGCCGATTCCGCCCTTTTTCATCGGCTTGAGGACCTGGCTGGCAGCGGTCTTGGCCGCTTGACCATGGCTGTTGCTCCCCCAGCACCACAGGCTGCCCTTGGCGTCGATGGCGCATGCGTGGGCGCCGCCGGCGTCGATCGACCGCACGGCTTTGAGGCCGAGGACCTTGACCGGCTTGTGCGAGTTGGCGGTTGAGCCGTTGCCGAGTCGGCCGTCCGCTCCCGAACCCCAGCACCAGGCCTCGCCACCGGCGATGGCGCAGGTGTGTGAGTCGGCGGCCGTGATCGTTGTGGCTTTGGGTAGCCCGGCGACTTTGACCGGACTGAGCACCGCTTGACCGGACGCCGGGATGCCCACCTGTCCGCTGGCATTGTCGCCCCAACACCAGGCGGAACCGGTCGCATCGACGGCGCAGGCATGATTGGCACCAACCGCTGCACTGACGACCTGCACGAGTCCTTTGACCGCGGTCGGAGAGGCGGCGTGGTCGGCCGGTTGTCCGCCGCTGCCGATACCAAGCTGCCCGCGGTTGTTGCGGCCCCAGCAGGACAGCGTGGCGTCGTCGAGCAGCGCGCACATCGAAAACGCATTGGGATCGCTGTGGATCCGTCGCGCCCAACCTTGGCTCGGGGCCGCGCAGACCTTGTTTGAGCACACGGCGCCGGCGAAACAAACCTTGCCCTCGTTGGCTGGCTTCCACTGGCACACACCGAGGAACGCGCTGCATTCGTCGGACGTGCAGCCGTTGCCATCGTCGCACTGCGCGTCGGTCTTGCAGCCTTTGCCGCAGCCGACGATCTTTTTGAAGACGCACTTGCCGGTGGCCGCATCGCACGAATCGGCTGTGCACGCGTCGCCGTCGCTGCACACGACCTTGGGGTTGCCCGCGCAGCCGCCCTTGCTGTCGCACACGTCGTTGTCGGTGCACATGCTGTTGTCGTCGCACGGCCCGTCGATCAGCGCCGCGTAGCAGCCGACATTGGGATCGCACGCATCGGCTGTGCACGCGTCACCGTCGTCGCAATTCTTGTCCTTGCCCGCATGGCATCTGCCCAGCGCGTCACACACGGTGTCGGATGTGCAGGTGTCCCCGTCATCGCACGTCTTGCTGGCCGCGAGAGGCTGGTGAACGCATGTCCCGTTGAAGCTGTTGCAGTGGTCGGTCGTGCACGGGTTGTTGTCGTCGCAGGCGAAGGGCGCGACACAGCTGCCGGACTGGCACGTGCCTTGCTTGGTGCAGTTGTCGCCGTCCTGGCATTTGGTGCCGTTGGCGATGGCTGTCTGCGAGCAGGTTCCGTCGAACGGGTCGCACTTGCCGGTTGTGCATACGTCGCCGTCTTCGCAATCGGCGGCCGCGGTGCATTTGCTCGGCAGTGAGCCTTCGGTCAGCACCACGTCGTCGACGAACCAGCCCGGGCCGTCATTGCCAGACGTGTCGATGGTGTCGAGGATGAAACGCAAGCGGATAGTCTTGCCGACCCAGTCACCGAGCGGCAGCTCAAGCTTCTGCCACGTCATCTGGCCCTCGAGGTTGTTGAGATAGAACCGTTCGACGTGTTTTTGGAAGTTGTCGTCGGACACCTGCACCTGGCGGACGTCGACGCCGGACTTGGCCTGCACGCCGTTGAAGCTCCACATCGATAGGGCCGCGTGGGCAACGTTCGCGACTTTCAGCGGCGGGGTGGTTGCGGATGCGACGACGCGTTTGCCGGAGTTGAAGTCCTTGCCATTGTTGACGTTGAGCGAGCAGGTCGGCGACTTGAAGCCGGGATTCTTTGGCGTCGCGTCGATGTGCCATCCGACCGCGGGTTCGGCGACGTCGGGGGCCATCGTCCAGCCGGCGGTCTTGCCGCACGGGTAGTTTTCGTCGAGCACGTCGATGTAGGTGCACAAGTCCTTGCCCGGCTTACAGGAGCCAGCGGCACACGCGTCGTTGCTGGTGCACGCGTTACCGTCGGTGCAGGGCTTGCCGTTGTTGGTCGGGCTGAAGTGACAGCGCGCGGTCGTGGCGGTCAGCTTCAGGCACTTCTGGGCCGTGCACGGGTTGCCATCGTCGCATCGCTGCAGGTCGGCGCCGCCCTCGCAGGAGCCCTTGCTGCAGCTGTCCTTGATGGTGCACGGGTTTTCGTCGGTGCAGGCCGAGCCCTCGGGCTTGTTGGCGCCGAGCATGCACTTGCCGGCGGCGCACACATCGCCCGTCGTGCAGGCGGTTGCCGCGTCACCGCAGCTTTCGCCGTCCTGGCGTGCCTTGCCGACGCACTTACCGCTCGCGCAGGCGGTCGCCGTCGTGCACGGGTTGCCGTCCTGGCAGGCGGCGCCCTCACTCGCTGGGGTCGCTTTGCACTTTCCGCTCTTGGCGTCGCACGCGTCGGCCGTGCACGCGTTGCCGTCGTCACAGGCCTTCGCATAGCCCTTGCAGGTGGCCGATTCGCAGGCGTCGTTGGTGGTGCAGGGGTCGCCGTCGGTGCAGGCGAAGCCATCCTTGATCCACCAGCCCAGGCACTTGCCGTCCCCTTCGTTGCACTCGTCGAGCGTGCAGGAGTTGCCGTCGTCGCAGCTCTTCAGCTTGCCGATGCATGAACCGGCCGCGCAGACGTCATCGAGGGTGCAGACCTTGCCGTCGGTGCACGTCGCCGTGTTGGGCAGGTTCGCGCAGCCCTTGGTGCCGTTGCAGGCGTCGTTGGTGCACGGGTTGGCGTCGTCGCAGGTCGCCTCGTCGGTGCCGCCGTCGCAATCGTTGTCGATCCCATCGCAGCTCTCCGCAGCGGTCGCATTGCAGGGCGGAACCACGGGGCCAGCGTCGCTGCCGCCATCGGCGTCTGAACCCGCATCGGAACCGCTGTCGGGTTCGGCGCCGGTGTCTGGGTTGAGCGCGCTGTCCGGGTCGGTGCCAGCGTCCGGATCGCCGCCGATATCAGCGTCGTTGCTGGCATCCGGGGCACCGCCCGCGTCGGGTTCGGCCGTGTCTGCCACGGCGCCTGCGTCCTCGATTCCGCCGTCAGGATCCAGCCCTGCGTCAACCGCGCCGGCGTCCGTTCCGGCGTCCACCGTTGCCCCGTCATTGTTCGTCCCAGCGTCAGAAGCCGTCGAACCGGCGTCTTGGTCGTTGCGCCCGACCGTGTCGGTGCCAGCGCCGTCGACCTTGCCGGTGCGTCCACCATCCGCGGCGGCCTGCTGCTCGGCGAAGCCCGGGTTTTCGTGCGCCAGGTCGTCGCCGCAACCAATCGCGAAGAACGTCATCCCGATAGCGACCATCGTGCGCGTCAGCGTCATCAGCGTGGTCGTGATGTTCTGGGTCGTCATGTTCGCGGTCGCCATGTTCGTTATCGTCATGTTCGTCATCGTCGTGTTCGTCATCGTCGTGTTCGTCATCGTCGTGTTTGTCATCGTCGTGTTTGTCATCGTCGTGTTCGTCATCGTCGCGTTGGTGCTCGTCATGTTCTTGCTCGTCATCTTCTTGTTGCGGGGCCGTAAAGCCCGCTGCGTTCAGCAGCCGCTCGCCACGATTTGCAGCTCGTCGACAGCCCAGCCACGGAAGCCGTTGAGCTCCTTGTCGGCGGTGTCGAACGAAAGGCGCAGCGTGATGAAACCTGTGGTCTTGACCTGGTTGGCCAGGACGGCGGGGACCGGCAACGAAACGAGCACCCACCGCGGCGCCGTGAACAAGCCTGCAGAGGTCTGTCCCTTGCCCGGCGAACCGGCCTGCAGCGTGATCGGCGTCAGGGTGCCCAGCGTCATAAAAGTCTTGCCGTCCGCGCTCGCCTGAACCTGCATCTTGTCGTGCAGCGCGCCGGGCGACTGGGATTCCACCTCGAACCAGTGGCGGAACATCACGCGCATCTCGGTCGCGCTCTTGGCGATCGCGAGCTTGGGCGACGTGTAGGTACCGACGATGACCTGCGCCGTCTTGCCGCCATTTCCGACCACGCACTTGTTGAGGTTGCCCAGGTAGTTGCCGGTCTTCGGATTGCCAAACCAGGCGTACCGCTTGCCTTCGAACGCGCGCGGCAGGGCGCCGGCCTTGGGCAGACACCCCGTCGCGGCTGCGTCAAAGCAGATCGGGCACGGATCGAGTGGCTTGCCGCTCGGTTTGCAGCTTTCGTCTGGCGGGATGTTCACGCACTTGCCGGCCGCGCTGTTGACGAGCACGTTGCCGCCGTCGCGCACCTGCCAACCCGCTCCGTCGACAACCGCGCTGGCGGTCCACGCGCTTGAACCAGCCTCGAAGTTGGCCGTGACACACGCCTTCTTGACCGACGGCTTTAGCGTGAAGTCGACGCTCGTGACCTTGCCGCCGGCGGCCGCGATCGGACCCTTGGTCTGTGGATCGTAAGCCGGTGCGACCGCGGTCAGGGTCCAGGTCTTGGCCGTCAAAGGCGCCATCTTCGGCAGGCAGTACTTGCCGTTGGCGTCGGTTGTGACGGACGCAAGCACCGCGCCGTTGTCGCCACTTAGCGTGACGGTTGCGCCGGCCAGTGGCTTGCCCGACTTGGCATCGGTGACCTTGCCGCAGAAGACGACGTCGGTGTCTGCCGACACGTCTGCGCCGCCGTCCGCAACCGATGCACCATCCGCATTGACGCTCCCGTCGGATCCGTTTGAGCCGTCAACGGTCGAACCTGCCCCGACGGTCGTATCGTTGTCGTCGGCGTCCCCGCTGCTTGCGTCGCTTGTTGCGGCGTCGGTCGTGCCCGTGTCGGTCGTGCCCGTGTCGGTCGTGCCCGTGTCGGTCGTGCCCGTGTCGGTCGTGCCCGTGTCGGTCGTGCCCGTGTCGGTCGTGCCCGTGTCCATTGTGCCGGCGTCGGTCGTGCCGGCGTCGGTCGTGCCGGCGTCGTTCGTCCCGGTGTCGTTCGTCCCGGTGTCGGCCGTCACAACATCGGTTGAACCGGCATCTGTTGTGTCCGCGTCCGTCTTGGTCGCGTCTGACCCGCCGTCGGATTCGGTGGCACTGGCGTCGGCTGCTGTCGCAACGTCGTCGTCCAGCGAGCCGGAGTCTTTCGCGGCGCCGTCAGCGGTCCCATCGACCGACAGGGCGACCTCGATCCGCGTGCCTGTACATGCCGACAGGGCGGCGAGCATTGCGATGGCGAAGAGCGTTGTACGCATCACTGCACCTCTTTGGTGTCGGCCTTTTTGTCGCCGCTGCGGTGCACGATGACGAAGACCACGCGGCGGTTGCGCTGGCGGCCTTCCTCGGTCGCGTTGTCGGCGATCGGCTGTGACTCGCCGTAGCCGCGTGAGCTCAGTCGTTTCGCGTCGATTCCGGCGGCCTCGAGGTAACGCACGACCGCTGCCGCTCGCCGCTCGGAAAGCAGCTGGTTGTACGCATCGGTGTGGCGGTCATCGGTGTGGCCTTCGACCCGCACATGCAGCACGTCCGCGTTGTCGCGCAGCAGCTTGGCCACGTCGTCGAGGACGGGCCGCCAGCGCTCCAGGACATTGTCGCCGTCGACCTCGAACTGGATGTGCTGGTGGATGGTGATGGTGCGCTTGACGATCTTCGGCGGCGGACAGCCATTGCGCGCCGGGACCTCCGACGGCGGGCCAGGCACGTCCGGGCACGCGTCTTTCTTGTCGGGGATCCCGTCGCCATCACGATCGGACGGTGGCCTGGGCGCCGGCGGCTTGGGCTTGGGGGCTGGCGGCGGCTTGGGCGCGACAACCGGAGCAGGCGGGGGCGGGGGAGGTGCGGCGCCACAGGTCCCAAAACGAGCACCGAGCGTGGCGCGCAACGACGTGCTCCCCAGGCCGTGAAGCAGGCCGCCACCGACAGCGCCGGTCAACATGACGGCGCGACCGACACACACGCCGACGCCGCCCTGTGCTTCAAGCACCGCGCCGTTGGCCTCAGCAGGATTGTCGAGCGCTCCTGCGTAGCCGACCTCGCCGAGAAGGGCCATGTCGCCGCCCATGACGTCGTGGCGAACACCGACCCCGGCCAGCCACTCCGACCCCGTCTTCCACGGACCGATCGCGACTTTGGGCCGCATCCGCACACCGGCGTTGAGCGCGACTGTGGTGTCTCCGATCTTGGCGTCGACGAGCAGCCGCGGCGCAAAGGTGACTCCGTCGTCTCCCGCGTAGGTCCGAGCCGTCGCCGTGGGCAGCGTAATGACCGGCTCGATCGCTACGCCGAATCCCTCACCAGACCGCGCCACCAACAGCCACTTGCCGGAAATCGCCACGTCGCCGAGCCCGAGCCCGTCCGCCGCCGGCATCGTCGCCATCGCACCGCCACCGCTCGCAAACGGAACGAGGGGCACGTGCACGCCGACATCGAAGCTGCCTCCAACCCTTGCGTTGCCCACGAGATCGAGCGTCAGCTGGTGATTGGCGATGCCGTGAACATGGCCGGTTGTCGCGTCCACCACCTGCAGCCCGTCGCGGCCGTAGCCGACGAGCGCGCCGAATGAAAACGCGTCCTCCGCCGCCGCCGCGCCGCGGAGCGACAGCAGGTCTGCACCATGAGGGCTGAGCCGCAGCCGCCGAATATCGACGCTTCCGCCTTCGGCCGCAGACGCCAGGGAGACCGCGCCACTCATGACGGCGAGGACGCACGCGGTCAGGTAGGCGCGGCGGGTCCAGGTTCGTGTAGCTGTTTTGTATCGCATGGGCACTCGTCACCGCTGGTGCGGTCAGGCCCCCCGAAGATGCAACGCTGGTGCCAGCGACCTCCCAACGCCATGTTGTGCCGTGATCTCAGCAGATTACATCGACATCGGCGACAACCATGACATCCAGATCCTGCGCGTAGGTATCTGGCGTCGACACGGATCCGTCTCATGCGTGTCTTGGTTGTCCCACAGCGTTTTCGGGTGTCTCACGCCCGCCAGGTCGTCGCCCTGTGACGCGCCTTGCCGGTCACAGTGGCCGCGATCGTCACACTGCGACCGGCGACATGCTGGACACGCTTCGGTTCGGTCGCCATCCCCACCGCGCGGTCCTATAGTCGCGGCCAACACCAACGAGGATCTCATGAGCCAACCACCAGCGGCCGACGAAGCGAAGTCGTGCAACGATTGCTACGAGAAGGCGCCGTCCGACCACTTCTTGTCGCGGTGGCCGCTGCAATGACCGACGAAGGAACTCGCCGAAAGCGTATGTCCTTCGCCGCCGTCGTAGCGCCTTCGCGCCCCCACTGGCTGGTCGCAGCGATAGGGATGCTCGCGCTGGCGGTATTCAGCGCCGTGGTTGGCGTTGGTCGCGAGACGGTGTGGGCGCACCATGCCCTCGATGGCGCCGTGTTGTGGACCGGTGGCGTGCCCGCGCCGCCAGCCTACCCGATGTGGGGCTACTCCTGGTGGGCCGGGTTGTTTGGGGTCGCGGCGCCGTTCGCGCAGGCGGCGCTGGCGATTCCGGTCATGGCTGTTTGCCTGGCGAGCGTGGCTGCGATGTGGACGGCGTCGACGGCCGGTCGGTTGCGGCGTCTGGGGGTTGGCGCGCTGGCGTTGGTCGCCCTTGGGTGCTGGGGGCTGCTGGCGGTCAGCTACTACAGCAACAGTGTGTACTCGATCGGTGTGGCCGCCGGGTTGCTGCTCGTCGCGCGCGAAATGGGTTCGCCCACCGCCCGCCGCGGTCGTCTCGTTGCCGCCGGTGTCGCGTTTGGCGTTGCCTATCACATGCGCTCCGAGGCCGCGGTAGTGGCGACAATGCTGGCGCTGCTGTGGGTTCTGCGCGGCGTCCTGCGGGGCGCCCCGGGTCGTGCCATACGGTCGGCCGCAATCGTGCTAGCGACACTCGCGGTCTGCGCGTCGCCGTGGCTCGTCTGGACCGCCACGCACCTGGACGCGCCCCGCCTGTCGTCGACGAACGGCCCGGCTGTCGCCTACATCGGGCTCGGCTTCTATGGCGGCAACCCGTGGGGCATCGTCGCCGACGACAGCCACGCCGACAAAGCGCTGCCCGACGACGTCCCCGGCGGACCGTGGGGCGAAGCTGCCTCCCGCTACTTCCGGGCGGCCTTCATCGACGCCGTCCGCACCCATCCCGGAGCCTTCCTGAGGCGCATGGCGGTCGGCCTCAAGCTCTGCGCGATGCAGGGATTGTTCACCGCCCGCGGCCACAAGGTCTTCTTCCTGGACAAAGCGCAGACCGTCGAGGTCGACCGGCTCCGCGAGGCGCTCAAGGGAATGCTCGGTCTGCCGGTGAACAAGCTGGAGATGCAGCGCTACGGCGACGCGGACCCGCTGGCTTCGATCTCCGCGGCCGCCAAGGGCGCGTTCGTCACCGAGCTCCTGGGCCGCGCGTTGGGGGCCGTTGTTTGGTTGCTTGTCGCCGGCCTGTTTGCAGTGGCGCTGCTGGTTGGACGGCTGCGCGACGACTTGACGCTGGTGGCCCTGGCCGCGCTCGTTCCGATGCTGGCGATCGCGGCGACGGTCCAATCGCTGCCTCGCCATACGACCGGCGGCGCGCTCCTGGCGGTCCTTGTGGCCGTCGGCGTCGGGCTTCGATCGAATCGGACAACACCGTGAATCGATTGGACCAGGGCCCGTTGAACGTGGTCCACTGGCGCACCTGCCCGTGTCCGAGAGGAGGCCATCCATGCATTCACTTCGCATCACACCCGCGCCCAGTAAGCGTTTGTTGGGACTCGCCCTCACAGCGTGTCTTGTCGGCGGTGTCGCCATTGTCGCACCCACGGATGCGTTCGCCGGCCCGGTCAAACGCCAGGTCAAGCGCCGCGCCAAGGTCAACAAGCGCCAGGCTCGCCAGAATGCGCGCATCAAGAGAGGCGTTCGATCCGGCGAGGTCACCAAGAAGGAAGCCCGCAAGCTCCGCAGACAGCAGCGCCACATCAAGCGCGTCGAAAAACGGGCCAAGCGCGACGGTGTCGTGACCAAGCGAGAAGCCCGCAAGATCCAGCGCAAGCAAAACCGCGCCAACCGCAACATTCGGCGCGCCAAACACAACAACCGCAAACGCCCGCGCGCTCGCTAGCCCGCCAGATCGCTGGTCCGGCCGCCGCCGTTGTCGATACACGCCAGCGCTACAGCAATGCTGAACTCATCGCGGCCAACGCGGTGGTCGCCGGAATTGTGACCGTGTTTTTCGACGCCGGACCTGCCGAAATCGGTGCTGCGTTCGTCGTCGTCGCTGTCGTTGGCGCCATCGGCATCGGCGCGCGCACGCGCCAAATATGGGCACGTACGCGGCGATGCAACGTCCGGCTGATGGCGCATTGAACCGCGCGACAACAGCTACACTGTGAACAGGAATCCGGGCGCGACATCGACGCCGAGCAGCATCAGGGTCGCCCAGCCAGCGGCGCCCGATGCGATGGGGATCGAGAGGTTGTCGTCGACCGGACTGAATAGCTCCACGAGCGCGCCGACGATGGCCGCGGCGAACGAAACGACGAGCGCCTGCCCAAAATTGACCTGCGGCAAGTACAGCGCCAAGAGGCCGAGGGTGACGGCGGCAGCGACGATTACGAACGCGCCGCTGCCTTCGAGTGTGCGCCCCTTGCGGATATGGCGCTTGCCCCAATTACGGCCGAAGAACGCCGCCGCGGGGTCGCCGAAGCCGCAGACAACGACGCCGATCAGCGCGATCGGGCGGTCAAAGAGCAGCGCTAGCGTGAACATCGCAGTCAGGATCCACGTGCCCGAGTTGATGCTGTGGTACTCGTGCGGGTGTGCGGTCTTGCCCCACACCTTCATCAGCGCGTTGTTGATGACGGGCAGCTTGCGGCGGCTGAGCTCGGCGGACCAGGCGAAGAGCGCGAATCCCAGGGCGCCCAGCGCCATCTCCGAGTTGCTTTCCCACACGTGCATCACCAGCCAGGGGACAAAGATGCCGTTGGCGGCGTGGTACAAGTTGCGTAGGTAGTTGGTTGGGCGTCGGGTTGCGGCGACCTCGCGCCATCGTGGTTGTGCGGTCGGTTGGGCTGTCATCGTCATAGGCGCTCCCCTTTTGAGCGCGCGGAAGGTACACGAGGGTCGACGCAGCCAATGTCACCTTTTCGTAAAAGATCGGGTGGCTGACCGCAGAAAAGCCCGTTATCACGGTCGCTGGTGGCTTTCTTGAGCGGCCCGCGGTGGATGTCTAAACTTGTCCGGCGGAGCAACCATGGCCACATCAACGAATCGCAACCTCGCACACCGAGCCAGCCGGCTTGCGGCCCTTGTGGCGGCGAGTTTCTGCCTGCTCCTCCTGGCTACGGGCTGCGAGGTGGACGTCAAACAGGCAAAGGGCGCCGATCTCTGCGATCCGAACCCGTGCACAAAAACCGGCGCCTGCACCGGCTGGACCGCGACCTGCTCGGTCAAAGACAACAAAGCTATCTGCAGCGATTGGAAGAAGGCCGATAGCCCAGACCTGACCAAACCCGACAAGTACGAAGAGACCGAGGCGGCCTGCGACGGCGTCGACAACGACTGCGACGGCCTCGTGGATGAAGGCCTATCGGGCGACGCGGCCATCTGCCCGACCGGCGGCGTGTGCGACGGGCAGACCCCAGCGATGGCATGTGTCGGCGGCAAGTGGACCTGCGATTTCTCCGCTGCGCCCGGCTTCGAGGCGACCGAGACCACGTGCGACGGCAAAGACAACGACTGCGACGGCGAGACGGACGAGAAGTTGTTGCCGCCCTACGACGCGTGCAAGCGAACCGGTGTCTGCGCCAGCTTGCCCGCGCCGAGCTGCGAAGCCGGCACCTGGCAATGCCACTACACCAAGACCGCCGACTACGAAGCGACCGAAACCAAGTGCGACGGCAAAGACAACGACTGCGATGGCCATATCGACAAGGGCCTGAAGCCGGCCGCGCTCGGCAGCGGTTCGTGCAAGAAGACCGGCGTTTGCACCCTCGGGGTCGAGATCAAGTGCCTCGGCGGTCAGCCGCGCTGCGATTACTCGGCGGTGAACGGCTACGAGACCCACGAAAAGACCTGCGACCTCAAGGACAATGACTGCGACGGCAAGGTCGACAATATCGCCGGGACCAGCATCTCGTTGCTCGACTCGGACGTGTCCAAGTGCAAGACCGGCGGCGTCTGCGGCGGGGCCCCCAAGGGCGCGCTGATTCGCCGCTGCGTATCCGGGCAAATGACCTGCAGCTACGACTCTGTGCCCTACTACGAAGGCACCGAGACGCTGTGCGACGGCCGCGACAACGACTGCGACGGCAAGGTCGACAACATCGGCGCGCAACCCAAACCGTCCCCCTGCGGAACCAAGGGTGTGTGCGGCAAGGGCTCGGCGGCGTGCGGCAGCGGCCTGTGGACGTGCGATTGGGCGACGCTGGCCAAGGATCACGGCTACGAGGCGTTCGAGGCGACCTGTGACGGCAAGGACAATGACTGCGACGGGCTCACCGACGAATCGACCACCGTGGCGGCGGCCAAGTGCAAGACCAAAGGGGTGTGCGCGCTCGGCGTCAAGGCTGGTTGCAAGAAGGGCGGCGGCACAACCTGCGACTACGCTGCGGTGCCTTTCTACTCCGCGGTCACCGAGACCACGTGCGATGGCCGCGACAACGACTGCGACGGCGTGGTCGACAACAAGGCGTGCGACAAGGGCAAGGACTGCAAAGACGCCGCGGCGTGCAAGTCCGGCAAGTGCACCAAGGGTAAGTGCGAGTAGTACGAACATGGCGCCGTGCGACACTCGGGAGCACCAAATCGCGCTCGAACTGCTCGCCGTGGGTCTTTGTGCTCGACCAACTGAACACGCACAAGTCCGAGGCGCTGGTCCGCCTCGTCGCCGACCGGTGCGGCATCGGTGACGACCTCGGCATCAAGGGCAAGGAGGGCATCCTGAAGTCGATGGCGAGC
>Ga0114932_10000320_pt1 | contig 57036 bp, 49 predicted proteins | sample 2SBtaG_2_FD_87286 | JGI IMG/M metagenome (GOLD analysis project Ga0114932, IMG submission 87286) | Deep subsurface microbial communities from Kolumbo volcano to uncover new lineages of life (NeLLi) - 2SBTROV12_ACTIVE470 metaG | ecosystem: Environmental > Aquatic > Marine > Volcanic ...
GGGCGCCCGGCCCGAATGCTGGCGGTCAGCGCCGGGGCGGCCTCGGGTTCGACGACGACGATGGTAAAGTCATTGCCCCAACGCGCGCGCAGATGCGCCGCCGCCGCCGCCGCCAGACCGCCGACACCGGCCTGCAGAAAAACATGAGTCGGGCGCCAATCGGCGGCATCAACCTGATCGGCGGCCTCGGACGCCATGACCAGATAGCCCTCCATCACGTCCAGCGGCAATGCGGTATAGCCGGGCCATGTGGTATCGGAAAGCAATTGCCAGCCATTCGTTTCGGCGGCGGTGGCGGCCGCCGTCAGGCTGGCCTCGTAATCGGCCCCTTCGCGCCGTACGTCGGCCCCGTATTCACGCAACCGCCCGGCAAACCCTTCGGGGACGGTCTCGGAAATGTAGATCACCGACCGCGCCCCGAAAACCCGGGCGCCAGCGGCAATCGAAAGGCCGTGATTTCCGGCGGTCGCGGCACAGAATACCTCGTCCGTCAGGGCGGATTTCGCTCGACCCGGCGCGGTGATCCCGGCGCCCAGCCGGTCATGCGCCTGCCGGGCGATGGCATGTGCAGCACCCAGTGCCTTGAAACTGCCAAGGCCCATGCGGCCACGTTCGTCCTTGAAGGCCAACCGCGCAACGCCAAGTTGCACCGCCAGATCGGGAAGTTCGCAAAGCGGCGTCGCCGCGGCGGCGGGGCAATGCGCCAGCAAATCATTGACGCGGGACGCATCGTCGCGGACGGTGCCGTCGGCAAGGCCTGATTGCGGCGGCAGTCCCTTGCCGCGAAAGGGGTTTTCCAAAAGTGTCATGGCCGGAACCTGCCAGCGGAAAGGCGTGCGGGCCAGCCCTAATTCCGGTTCCGTACAAAAAATCGACCATCAGGATCGCCGCGTCAGATCACCGAATCCCTGGTAAATCTGGCCGACAGGTCCGCCAGGATATCGGCCAGGGCTCGCGCATCGACCGGATCGCGGGCGGCGAAGTCGGACAAAATATCGGCCGTCGCGCGCAGGCCGGGATCGTCGCTGGCATGCGCGACGCTGTGCAGGAACTGGGCGCAATAAGCCAATGTTTCCGGATCGCTGGCGGCACCTCGGTCGCCCAGCAGGGCGCAGAGATGGCGCAGATCCTCTTGGACGGCCAGCTTGTCCGGCTCGACATCGGCGCGGATCGGGATGATGTTTGCGTCGGCACCGGCGGCGCGATCCGGAAAACACCTTCTGACCGCGTCTTGAAAATCGATGATGTTTTTCAATGGTTTCTGCAAAAAACCATCGGCCCCGGCGGCCATCGCCTCGGCGCTCAAATCCGGATCACCGCTGACGACCAGCAGCGTGGGCGCCCCCGGTCGGTGCGCCGCCAGATCCCGAACCAGATCCAGCCCCGACCCGTCGGGCAGACCGATATCCACCAGCACCAGCGAGGGCCGATAGGTGGCCAGATGCCGATAGGCCGCCGCCCGGCTGTCCGCACGTCTGAGCCGCGCGCCGCTACGCAGACACAGCAGGCGGACCGCCTCGGCGCAGAAACGGCTGTCCTCGACCAAAAGGACCGTCAGCCCCAAAAGCGGTCTGCGGATCGTTCCGCGTTGTGTCAGGGTTAGATCGGATTGCGCTAAACTGTCCATGACGCCCCCGGGCGTGGTTGCGGTTCTGCCCCATTAGCGGCCAACAAAGCTAACGATGGCTTAACGCCGCGCCCGGCAAATGCGCCATTGCGAAACCCCGGCAGATTTGCCTATCTGTGCGCAGACCCGCCAAAGGAACCGCGCCATGATCGGCCGATTGAACCACGTTGCCATCGCCGTGCCCGATCTAGCAGCGGCGGCGGATCAGTACCGCAATACGCTGGGCGCAAGGGTCAATCCGCCGCAGGACGAACCGGAACACGGGGTGACCGTGGTATTCGTCGAATTGCCGAACACGAAGATCGAATTGCTGTCTCCGCTGGGGGAAGGCTCGCCCATCGCGGGATTCCTGGCCAAAAATCCGTCGGGCGGCATCCATCATATCTGTTACGAGGTCGCCGATATTCTGGCGGCGCGGGATCGGTTGCTGGCAAGCGGCGCACGGGTTCTTGGCGGCGGTGAACCGAAGATCGGTGCCCATGGCAAACCGGTCCTGTTCCTGCATCCCAAGGACTTCACCGGCGCGCTGGTGGAACTGGAGCAGGTCTGAGCCATGAACCCCGTCGCCGCCATCGTTGTTTATCTGGTCATCTGGTTCATGTGCCTGTTCGTGATCCTGCCCCTGCGGCTGCGCAGCCAGCACGAGGCCGGTGACGTCGTGCCGGGCACCCCGGCATCCGCGCCGGAAAACCCCCATCTGCGGCGAAAATTCATGTGGGTGACGATCCTCGCGACCGCGATCTGGGTGCCGATCGTGGCGATCATCATTTCCGGTGTGATCGGTATCGAGGATATCGATTTCTTTGACCGGATGTGACCCCAGTCAGCGGTTCAGCCGATGGAACAGGTGGGTGAAGGTGGCAACCCCAAGGATCGGGATCACCAGATTGACCAGCGGCAGCGACAGCGGCACCGCCATCAGGCCGCCCGCCAGCCATATCCCCCAGAAGTGTCTTTTTCGCAAGGCGTTGGCCGACTTGAGATCGAGCCGCCTGAGCGCCACCAGTTGAAAATATTCGCGCCCCATCAGAAACCCGTTGACCGCCCAGAAAATCAGGGGCGCGAAGGGAATGAAGGCCAGATAAAAGACCAGCGCCAGCCCGTTCAGCAGCACCACAAGGGCAATGAATCGCAGATTGTCCGCCAGCATGTGCCAGAAAGGCTGGCGCGGCACGGCGGGCAAGCCGGGATAATGCGCTGCCTCGACCGCCGCTGCGATGCGATCAAGGAAAAACCCGGTGAACAGCACCGCCACCGGCAACATCAAAAAGACCGACAGGATCAGCCCCGCGCCAAGCCCCAGCCCGGCGCCGATCGTGTCCAGAAAAGTAATCTCGCCGATCAGTGGCAGCGATAGTTGATCCGGCAGCAGCCACGCTAGCACCCATGATATCATCCAGGTAAGCCCGGCCAGAAGCAGCACCGTGAGGATCAGCGCGCGCAGCAGGACTCCGCGAAATGCCCGATCGCCGATTTGGCTCAGTGATTTCAGAAAATCGCCAAATATCATGAATTTACCCAAGTCGTCTTTGCGCCGATATCCGGTCTTGGCCGTTCAGGCGTCGGGTTTGGGGCGGTGCCGATATGGATGAACCCGGCGATGGTTTCAGACGGTGCAAGTTGCAGGCCCGTGTTCAGGAATTCACGGTCCGTCGCCATCCAGCCGGTCAGCCAGTTCGCGCCCCAACCAGAAGCCAACGCCGCGTTCAGCAGCGAAAGACAGACCGCGCCTGCCGACAATTGCTGTTCCGACGCGGGCACCTTGGGGGATGGAAGGGGCGCTGAAACCACGGCAATCGCCAGATGCGCGTCGGCAAACTGGCGGCGGGTCTTTTCGACTCTTTCCCGGGTGAGACCGCGCATCGGGCCAAGTCGATCCACCAGACCCGCCAGCCGGATCAGGGCCTGCCGTTCCAGTACCAGCATGTGCCAGGGCTCCAATTTGCCGTGATCGGGAACCCGTAAACCCGCCGCAAGGATCGGTTCGAGCTGGCCCCGACCAGGCACCGGCAACGACAGCGTCTTGGCCGGGCTGGAGCGCCGCGTTTGCAGAAAGTCCATGACATGTGGGCGTTTGGGGGGCATCGCGCGCTCCGGCTGGGTGGAGGTTATGTCGGGGCTTGCGTGCCCGGTGTCAAGCGGGCAGCAGGGCAGGTGGGCGACAGCCCGGTCCCGGCAGCGCAAGCGCACCGGATTGTGCCGCACAATGTGGCGGATATCGGCCCAGAATCCGGGGTGCAGGACCAGCCGGTTGCGCGGGATCAAGGGCGCAAGCCTGTCGCGCATCATTGGGTTGTCCATTGGCACGGCGATGGGTCAGGGAACGCGCAACCTGTTGGGGTCGCACTGGCTTTGCCGGGATAAAGTGGCCGTCATTTGCGTCCGATCACCGTTCCACGGCCCGTCGATGCACGGCTCTGTGTTTGTCGGGGGAAAGGTCCACCAGAAAGCCTGAATCGCTCAACAGAGAAAGTCCGGTCTTTGGGTCCGTTGGTCTTCCATGGGGACAAAAATTCCGGGCATCAAATCCGTCCGGATCGCAGGGACGACGTCTTGGCGCTGAAATTCCGGCGGAAAGAATTTCCGATGCGTCATCTCTGCGGTGCCTTGGTTCGTCAGTTTACTGCACGACTGGTGCACCAGTTCGTCGATCTACCGGTCCACCGATCTACCGGATTGTCGGACGGTTGGTTCGCCGGTCGACCGGATTGCCGGCCGATTGATTTGCCGGTCTTCCGGATTGCCGGCCGATCGGTCTGCTGGTCCATCAGATTGTCGATCTACAGGTCGACCGATCTACCGGATTGTCGGTCCACCGATCTGCCGAATGGTCGACTGATCGGTCTACTGGTCCATCAGATTGTCGACTTACCGATCCACCGATCTACCAGATTGTCGATCGACCGATCTACCGATCTACCAGTGTACCAGTGTACCAGTGTACCAGTGTACCAGTGTACCAGTGTACCGATCTACCGGTCTACCGGTCTACCGATAAACCGGTTTTCCGGATATGATTCAGTTTAACCTGTGGATCTGGAACGAATAAATTCATTTCACATGTGGGTTAATCTGGCAATCCGCGCTGCGCCGGATCGGCTACAGCGCCGGGTCGTGGCTGGCCCGGACCAGAGCGGTCAGGTCTGCCAGCGCCTCGATCTGGCGCCCGTTCGCGTCGAAATTCGCGGGCGCCATCCAAAGCGAATAGGCCTCTTTCAGCGCCGGCCATTCGCGGTCGATACACGCAAACCAGGCGGTGTCCCGGTTGCGGCCCTTGGATATCGCATGTTGGCGGAAAACGCCTTCGAAGGAAAAGCCGAACCGTTGCGCCGAACGGCGCGACCGCAGGTTCAACGCGTCGCATTTCCACTCGAACCGGCGGTATCCGCTCTCAAACACCCATTCCATCAACAGAAAAACCGCTTCGCTCACGGCGCGGCTGCGCTGCATTTCCGGGGCAATGTTGATATGTCCGACCTCGATCGATCCGGCATCGGGGCGGATCCGCATCAGGCTCATCACCCCGCCGGCGTGGCCGCTTTTGGCGTCGAGCAGCGCAAAGAAGAAGGGATCGGTGGCGCAAGACATGTCGCGGACCCAATGGTGATAGCCCGAGACCGACGAAAACGGACCATACGGCAGATATTTCCAGATATCCCCGGCCACATCCACCGAATTGGCGCGAAACAGATCTGCGGCATGCCGGTCGGCGTCAAGCGGTTGCAAGCGTACAAACGATCCGTCAAAACCGGCACCATCCGGCCTTGGGGGTGCCTTCCAGTTCCTGACGACCGCCCCGCCATTGTGCTGTTCCATCGCGTCCGCCGCACTCCGATTTCACCCGGTTCACAGCAGGATACGCGGATCGTCCCCCATGTCCAGACCGGGGAAAATGTGCCGTTCCAGCGCGCCGCGCTCAAGGCCGAACAGCCCGCGCATCGCATGGGCCGCGTACGCGCGAACGTCACCGGTCGGGCGCAGATCACGGTTCTCGTAGAGATCGGCCGCGCCCAGCCCCGGCCAGTCGCCGAAAACCCTGCCGCCGCGGATGGCACCGCCCGCCAACACCATGGCGCTGCCGGTGCCATGATCCGTGCCCTGCGTTCCGTTTTGCCGCGCGGTGCGTCCGAATTCGGTCATGCAGAGGACCGCGGTTCTTGCCCAGTTCACGCCCAGCGTTTCGCGCAAGGTAAGGATCGCGTCGCTCATTTCCCCCAGCGCCCGCCTGAGACCGGCTTGCTGGGCACGGTGCGTGTCCCAGCCGCCAATGGAAAACGCAGCGATGCGCGTATCCGCATTCAGCCGCTGGCCGGTGAACCGCGCCAGCGCGCGAGCGCGGCTGGCGCGACCCGCATTCAGCATGGCGTTCATCATCGCGTCCGACGTGTCCGATCCGCCCTCTGCAAACGCGTCGTCGCGGGTCAAATCCAGCGTCTCGGCAAGTTCTGCAGCCATCATCCCCGCCGCCCGAAATGCCGGGTCGTCGTGGTACAGGAATTCGAGCAAGCGCCGCCCGTGCGGCGACAGGTCAAGCCGCGCATCCGGCGACCAGCTTGAAACCGGCGCATCGCCGTTGAGGATGATCATATCCTCGCGCCCCACGGCAAAGGCGGATTCGGCGGTGACGCCGGGCACGGTCTGCAACATCCGGTTCAGCCAGCCATCGCGGATCGCGCCGACGCCGACATCGGTTCCGGTGCCGCTTTCCAACAGGTCCTGCCCGTCAAAATGGCTGCGCTTGCCGCGATAGGGGGTCGAAACCGCGTGCGCAAATCCAAGTTCCCCGCGCCGCCACAGGGGTACCAGTGGCGCCAGATCGGGGCTGAGCGCGAAAAATCCGTCAAGATCGGTTTCGCCCGCTTCGCCGGCGATGCCTGGGCGATAGCCCGCGAAATGTGCGTCTCCGAACGGTCGCACCACATCCAGCCCGTCCATGCCCCCGCGCAGGATGATGACCACCAGCCGGTTTTCCCAGGGGGCCGCCGCCAGCGCGACCGGCGTGATCAGAGGGCTGGCCGCAGCGCTGCATCCAAGCGCCAGACCGGTGGTCAGGAACCTGCGGCGGGCTAGATTTGGCTTCGGTTTCATCGTCTTTCCTTAACGCCGGTTGAATTCGGGTGAGGCAAGTACCAGCGCCATGCCTTCCAGACGGCTTTCCGCCGCTCCGGCGACGCTGAGCAGGGTGTCGCCGGCGACCTCGCTCAACGCCGCACGCGCAAAAGCCTGCGGATCCCGCTCGGCCCCCAGGGCATTGACCACCATCAGCGCCCATTGCACCCGCGCCGCCAAACCTTGCGGCGTGATCCAGTCGTCTACCGCTTCGGGCCACCCATCCGGGCCCGAGGGCTGTAGCCATGGCTGGCCCATCACCTGCATCGGGGCCGCCAGATATAGCCGGGTTCTGCGGCTGGACAGGCCGGTGATCTGATCGGGAATTATTCCCAGTGCGCGGATCGCGGAAACAATGAAATCAAACGGCTGCTTGGCCTTTTGCCCGAAATCCGCCCATGCCAGATCGTCCCCCAGCAGCGCAGAATAGGTTGCCATCAGATCGCCGCCGCTGGTTGAAAAGGCATCCGCAACTGCCGCGACCAGCCGCGGGTCGGGCGTGTCGCTGATGAAATGAACCACCAGTTTGCGGGCAATATGCTGGCCCGTGTCGGGGTGCAGCGCCAGATCGTCCAGGGCGGCGTGAATGTCCGCCAGCCGCGCCCTGCCGCCGCCATAGCTTTGGCCCAGCACCGTTTCGGCACCGGGTTCGGCAGATCTTTCGCGAAACGAAAATCCGTGGCGAAAGGAGAAATTCAACCCGGTCAGCAGTTCGGCAAATTCACGAACGTCGACCTGTCGATAGGACCCGCCGACCCCAAGCGTGTGCAATTCCAGGACTTCGCGGGCCAGATTTTCGTTCAAGCCGCGGTCGCGTTTCTTGCCGATCAGCGAATTCGGCCCGATCGACGCGGTTTGATCCAGATAGACCAGCATCACCGGATGGGTGACGGCGGCTTTTAACAATGCGCCGAACCCGCCGGTGATGTTGGGCCGGATCGCATCCTCGATATAGGCGGTGGTCACGAACCGCAGGCCCTTGCCTCTGGCAGAGACCGAAAAGTGGTCGGCCCAGAACCGCACCAATCGCTCGCGAAACCCGTCGCGGCTGACCATCGCGCGGATCATCGAGACCCGCAATTCGCGGGCCAGACCCGATGCGGCGGTGCGGTTGGCTTCTTTCAACGCGGCCTCGGCCCCGACCTTGTTTTCGCGCCGCGCCTTTCGCAATTCGCCGCGCGCACGTTCTTGCCCGGCGCGGACGGCAAAAGAAGTGATTGGGAAAGACCGCGCTATGGCGTCCGGTTTGCGCAACAACGCCAACATGGCCGCGGCGCTTTCGGTTGGTTCAACGACCTGAGGCAACCCGTAACCGTATCGGATGGCCGCGGTCGTTGCGAAGGATACCGGCATTTCCTGCTCCGATCCGGGAACCGCATCTGTCCGCGACCCCGATCTGCGTTGGCGACGCATCATAGGGTCTGTTTCCCGGACCCGCCAATCAATTCCCTGAAATCATACCGAAAATTGCGGTCATTTTGGGGCGTTTCGGTCCCGGTCTCGCATCCAGCAGCGTTTGCCCGCCCCCTGTCGCGTGCGCCAGGGTCGAACTTTCGAACGAAATCCGGGTGCGGCATTCGGCGTGTTCCGGGCATACAACACCAAGATCGGCAAGCAAAGTTCCGGCAACCGTAGCAATGTCCACGTGTCTATCTGTCTAGCCATCTGGTCAACCGGTCGTCTAACCGTCAGGTTGACCGGTCGTCTGGCCGTCTGGTCATTCGGTCGTCTGGCCGTCTAGCCGACTAGACGAACGGAATTGCTCATAAGCTTATGATATTTATCGAGAATACAGAATAATTGGGCGATGCCAATCTCCGTTTCTCGCCGACGTTGGCTCCGGATTCCATATCTCGCCCCACCGACGCCGTTGTAAGGACGACCTCAATCATGCGGTCGACAATGCCGCGCATGGCTCGTCTCGTGCCGCCCTTTACAGACAAGGTTTGCGCCGTCCGGTTAATTTTTGTAACGTTCGGTATGAAAAGGGAATCCCCCAGGCCACGCGGCCGCCCGCTGGCCTTTGACGTTGACGCCGCGCTCGACGCGGCGGTCGGCGTTTTCTGGGCCAAGGGGTACGATGCTGCATCGCTGGAGGATCTGACCCGCGCAATGGCAATCAATCGGCCCAGCCTGTACGCAAAATTTGGTAACAAACACAATCTGTTCATGGCGGCGATCGACCGTTACGCGGCAACGATCAGCCAACCCCAGACGAACCCGTTGGCGACCGAAGAAAACGTCGAAACCGCCGTCCGGGGTTATTTTTCCGAAATTGTCAAATGCGTCGCGTCGCCAAACCATCCTGCCGGATGCCTGATCGCCTCGGTCGCGACCGAACTGGCGGTCCGGGATCTGGAGGTACGCCAAAAGGTCACGGCACTTCTGAGTGGCGCAGAAAATTTCATCGAGACGCGCCTGCAACAAGTGCAATACGGCACCGATGGCAGGGGGCCGACGGCGAAGGTGGCCGCGGCAATGATCGTGGCCGTCGGCCAGAGCCTTGCCTCGCGCGCAAGGCTGGGAGCAACGCCCGACGAATTGGAGGCGGTCGCCGACGGATTTGCAGATCAGGTTTTTCACGCCGATCCGGAATCCCGATTGTCGGGAGAATTCTGAATTTCAACCAGAGGAGCACGATATGACAACCACGGAAACCGAAATTTTCAATCAGCCGCTCGCTGCGGTCCTGGCAGAACCCAGCAAGATCGGAACCGAAATCAGCATCACCGGAAAATGGGTGCCAAGAACGCCGAACGGATTGTTCCGCAAATCAACCGATTCCCGGGAAATGTTGCGCGAATGGGCGGACATCCACTCCGGCGCAAAGGCCGATCCCGGCATTCTGGCGACCGAAATCAACCACGCCGTGGGTGCGGATGCCGTGTTGGTCCACCACACGTTCCGGGACGCGGCGGCCCTTGACCACTATTTTTCGACCACCGCCACGCAACATATGGCGGCGCTGAGCAATGTCGCGATGCCCGAGCGGCACCTTGTTCGCGGGCTCGATATCCCGGTCGCGGTCACAGAGGCGGTTCTGGCCAAAGGAGTGCCCGCAACCTTCGGGCGGCTTGCGTTTGGTTATGTGCGGCATGCGTACCAACAGCCCGATCGCGCGACCGCCATCGAAGTCACCGCCAAATGGACCTGCAAATCCCGGGATCGGGCGGCGCTGGCCGAACTCAAACACTGGTGGCAGCGCGTTGGCACGGACGCTCATGCCATCGAAAAGGGATTGCGGCGTTACGAGGTCTATGAAGTGAGCGGAGAAAACGCGTTGATCATCCACGAAACCTTTGAGAATACGAAGGAATTGCAGTTCCACCTCGCGAAAGGTACGGCCCATAAATACAAAAGTGAGATCGACAAGATCGCGGCACCCGAATGCTATTTCTTTCGGGGACCGGTTAGCTGGACCATCCGGACCTATTCGAAATTCCTGCATCTTCCGGCTACATATTCCAGCCTTGGCAGCCATTTTACGCGAAACGGCGGCAGCATGATCGACGGGGTCGCCGGTTGAACAGGCGCACTGCAATCGCGTTGAATGGATGGTGGGCGACCCTGGAATCGAACCAGGCATGGGTCTCCCCGGCGGAGTTACAGTCCGCTGCCGCACCTTGCAGCACGTCGCCCGAGCCGGAACCGGCAACTGCCGCTGTCCCGAGACCAGTGGCGTGAATAGTGGCGGGACCGCCATGCGTCAACCGGAAAATCGGTCCCGTCGCGCGGGCCAGCGGCTTGTCACGGGCGCATCCGCATGCGATGAAATCCGGGTTCACAAACCGGATATTCGCATGACGCCGCGCCGCTCCAGAAAACCGACATGGGTGGTCGAAAAGGAACGTGTCCACAAGGGCGACGCGCCGGGCAGCCTGTGGCTTTTCGGCTTGCACGCCGTGCGCGACGCACTGCTCAACCCGAGGCGTCAAAAACAACGGCTGATCCTGACCAAAAATGCGCGGGACCGATTGCACGAGGCCGTCGAAGCAGGTGGATTGGCACCGGAAATGGCCGATCCGCGGCGGTTCACGGCGCCGCTAGATCCGCAATCGGTGCATCAGGGCGCGGCGCTGGAGGTCGCGCCGCTCGACTGGGGTTCGGTCTCTGAGGTTTGCGCGCCACGGGGCGGCATGGCGCCGGTGCTGTTGCTGGACCGGGTGACGGATCCGCATAACGTCGGCGCGGTCCTGCGCTCGGCCGAGGTTTTCGGCGCTCGCGCGGTCATCGCACCGCAGCGCCATTCGGCCCCTGAAACCGGCGCCCTGGCCAAGACCGCTTCGGGCGCGCTGGAACGTCAGCCCTACTTGCGGGTCGGAAATCTGGCGTCCGCGATGCGGTCGCTGAAAGAGATGGGGTATTCGCTGATTGCGCTGGACGGTACGGCGGAACAATCGCTGACAACCGCGTTGGCGGCGACGCCGCCCGGCCCGGTGGCGCTGGTGCTGGGGGCCGAGGGGCCCGGATTACGGCATCTGACCCGCGAAACCTGCGATATGCTGGCCAGGATCGAATTTGTCGGCGAATTCGGCTCGCTCAACGTTTCCAATGCGGCGGCGGTCGGGCTTTATGCGGCAACCCGGCACCGCGCCGGTTAGCGGGCCGGCCGTTCGCCACGGGACGTGCGGGCGACATTTTTTCGGCCCGGCCCTTTAATCCCACCCGCTTTTACGGCAGGCTTGGGATCAACACGGTTTCAGCGCCCCGATCCCTGCCCTGTTCTCGGACAAGCCCGAAAGCGATTGGCCGCGATGAAACCCCTCCATTGGTAAACAAAGGATGTGCTACATGGCCGCTGCCCCTTCCGCTAATCCCCGAACTGCCCTGATCTGCGGCCCATATCTTTCCGGCAAGACTTCGCTGCTCGAGGCGCTGCTGGTCGAAGCGGGCGCGCTTGGCCGTCATGCGTCCCCCGGCAATCCGTTCGGTCTGGGCGACAGCTCACCCGAGGCCAGGGCCCACGAAATGTCGACCGAAATGAATGTGGCGACCACCGAATATCTGGGGGATAGCTGGACCTTCATCGACTGCCCCGGTTCCAACGAATTGTTGCATGAAACCCGTTGTGCCATGTCGGTGGCCGATGTGGCGGTCGTTGTTGTCGAACCCGACGAGGCCAAGGCGATCACGCTGGCGGCGCAGTTGCGTGCGCTGGACGAACTGGGCGTCCCGCACATCGTGTTCATCAACAAGATGGACAAGAAAGAGGTCTCTGTCAAAGCGCTGATGGAAGCGTTTCAAAGCGCATCCGACAAGCCGATGATCCTGCGCGAAATTCCGATCCGCGACGGCGACACCATCACCGGCCATGTCGATCTGGTCAGCGAACGTGCGTTCCACTGGCAGGAAAACAAGCCGTCCAGCATGATATCGCTGCCGCAGCAGGTGGCGGATCGCGAATCCGAAGCCCGCACGGAACTGTTTGAAAATCTTGCGGATTTCGACGACACGTTGTTGGAAAAACTGCTCGAAGACGTGGTGCCGTCAAACCAGGAGATCTACGAAAATCTTTCGCGTGACCTGTCGGGAAATCTGGTGGTGCCGGTCTTTTTCGGTTCGGCCACCAATGGCAACGGCGTTCGTCGCCTGATGAAGGCACTGCGCCACGACGCGCCCGGCGTTGCCGCGACGGCAGAGCGTATGGGCATCGATCCAAGCGGCGAAACCCGCGTGCGCATTTTCAAGACCTTGCATGCCGGGCATGCCGGAAAGATGTCGCTGGGGCGGGTCATGTCCGGAACCATGAGCAGCGGTGATACCCTGAACAAGGCGCGCCCGGCCAGCCTGAACCGGCTGTTCGGCGCAAAGATGGAAATCACGCAAAACGTCGTCGCCGGTGATATCGTCGGCTTTACCAAGCTCGACGAGTCCGAAACCGGCGATGTGCTGACCCATGACGACAAGGCGGCGGATGACGGCGTATGCGCGCCGCAGGCACCGCTGTTCGGGCTGGCAATCAAGACCGCCAATCGCGGGGATGACGTGAAATTGCCGGAAAACCTGCGCAAGATCATGGAAGAGGATCCCTCGCTTTCCACCGATTTCGATGAATCGACCGGCGAACAGATTTTTCAGGGTCAGGGCGAAATGCACCTGAAACTGGGGCTTGAGAGGCTGAAAAACCGCTCGGGTCTGGTCGTGAATTCAACGCCGCCCAAGGTCGCCTATCGCGAAACGATCCGCAAGAAGGTGGAAAAGCGCGTGCGCCATCGCAAGCAAAGCGGCGGGCATGGCGAGTTTGGCGAGGTCCACCTGAGGGTTGCGCCACGACCGCGCGGTGGCGGTTTCGCGTTCAACGACGAAATTCACGGCGGCGTGGTCCCCAAGCAATATATCCCGGCGGTAGAGGCCGGCGTGACGGATTGCATGAGCAATGGCCCGCTTGGATTTCCGGTCGTCGACGTCGAAGTGACGTTGTTCGACGGAAAATTTCACGCAGTGGACAGTTCGGAAATGGCGTTTCGCAAGGCGGGCGGTCAGGCGATGCGCGATGGCCTTGGCGACGCGCGGCCGGTATTGCTGGAGCCGATGAACAAGGTCAGCGTGTTCGTTCCCAACCAGTTCATTGCCCGCATTCAGAAAATCGTGCTGGGACGGCGCGGCCAGATATTCGGGTTCGAGGCCAAGGAAGGCTGGCTGGGCTGGGACGAGGTGACATGTCAGATTCCGGCCGCCGAAATGCAGGGTCTGATCATTGAAATCCGCTCGGCTACCATGGGGGTCGGTTCGTTCGAGGCGACGTTTGATCACTTGCAGGAAGTCTCGGGCGAGGACGTTGCCAAGGTGCTGGCCGAGGTGGCCGAAGCGACGGCGTAATACCAGGCGTCCACGGCATGCCCCGGGACACGAGAGATCGGCGCGAACCTATGGCGGACCGCGACCGGCCGAGGTTCGTGCCGAAACCTATGGCCTGTGCGGATACGGTCGCCTGCACGCCACGGCAAGCCGCCAACAGAAAAGGCAATGGTGTCAATGGCGTAATTCCAACGGACCCATGCACCGACTTTTCTCCATCGAACGCTACAGGCTTTCTGGCGGACCTTGTCCGCGCATACCACAGAGCCAAGCAATCACGGGCCGTGGTGCGGTGAGCAGGCGCAAGTTACGGGCACTTTATCCCGGCCATAACTGTGTGACCCCGATATGTTGCGCCTTTCTTGGCCAATCGCGGTGCCGGAGGACGGCCGGACGGTGCGCGGCGGGCCTGCGCCCTTGGTCCTGCGCCATCGGCGTGTCTTGAGCGCCGGATGCGTCGCAGATACCCGCCACGTGATGTGGTTCGGTCACTCGGATTGGCGGAATGAGACGTTGCACAAGCACGACCGTCGTGCTGGAAGCACGCCATGCAAAGAGAAAGGTCGTGCTGGAAGCACGCCATGCAAAGAGAAAGGTCGTGCTGGAAGCACGCCAGTGGCGGGTAAGGGCCGTGCTGGAAGCGCGCCAGTGGCGGGTGAGGGCCGTGCTGGTGGCACGCCGTTGGCGTGACGAGGAGGTTTGGGCGCAGGACGGTTTCGCCGTCCGGGCAGATGGTTTGAAGTTAGGGCAAGGTTTTCTGGTTTTTGCTGGGACATTGCCAGAATTCGTATCATGCCCAAAGCGGAACAATGCATCATCAGGTGCGCCGCCCCACAGATGGTTCGACCCTTCCCGCCGGCGTACCCGGGTCCAGGATTTCCTAGAGCGCAGTTGCGCATCCGTACAAACCGGTCGCAAGAAACTCTTTACGAAAACCGGAAAACCTGCGGAACTTTGCACCGGTTGCGTGCCAAACTTTTTGCAAAAGTTTGGACCAGAGTTTTGCAAAACTCTGCCCAAAATCCTTGCAAGGATTTTGCGCTTCATCACGGGCGCTCGGTTGCATGGAGCCCAGACCCGGAGTTCCGGCGGCCATCGGCCCGGTCCTGTCATCGATCCGCAATTCGACATCGTGACACGGGACAATTTTCGGATTTTCCTTTGCGCCCCTTGGTCGCTGACCTGCGATTATCCGGTGGTTGCCAGTTCGAAGAAAAAGGTGCTGCCCCCACCGGCCCGATTGCGATAATCAATGGTGCCGCCGAGTTCATGCATGATGCTTTGCGAAATGCTCATGCCCAGACCGCTGCCACCAAACTTGCGCTGGTCGGTCGAATCAATCTGCGTGAACCGTCCGAAAACCCTGTCCTTCATCCCATCGGGAATGCCGCAGCCGCGATCCGCAACCTCGACACGCGCCGTCCCGTCCTTGGCAAGCATGGAAATTTCCACCTCGCCGCCCGCATCGGAAAACTTGGCGGCGTTGGAAAGGATGTTCATCAGAACCTGCGATATGCGCGCCCTGTCGCCGTGGACCATTACCGGTTCTCGCACAGGGGAGTACACGAAGCGGACATCGTTCATTTTGCCGTAACCCGCGCATGCCGCCTGCGTTTCGGCGACCATATCGCCAAGATCGAATGTGCTGATCTCAAAGCGCATTTCGCCCGCTTCCATTTTCTGCAAGTCCAGCAGGTCGTTGACCAGCGTTTGAAGCCGTGCGCCGTTCTTTTTCGCAATCTCCAGGACCGGCCGGGTCTGATCCGTGACCGGGCCAAGCGCACCGCTTTCAAGAATGCCGATACTGCCAACCAACGAGGTCAACGGGGTCCGCAATTCATGACTGACGACCGACAGGAACTGTGTCTTGGCTTCGAAGGCTGCCTTGGATTTCTGATTTTCTGCGCGCAATTGTTCCAACTGGCGCAGGTTGCGCCGATAGAGACGCAGGAATACCGCCGAACAGTCGATCACGAAATAAAGCACAAAGACGACGACGATGATCTGCAGCGACAAAGGCGAAGAGACAGACGGTACGTCCAGCCACAAATCCCGGACCGGAATGTAGATGAAGGCCGCGCCGTATATGACCAGCCGCAGGATGAGAACGCCGATAAGCTGGTGATTGTACATCGCGGCAAACAGCGCCGCGGTAAAAAGCAGGAACAACGACGTGAAATGATCGCCGACCCCTTCGAACCGGGCGATCAGGACCGCGAACAGACTGACCGAAATCGCGCTGATGACCGTGCCAAATATGATCTGATGCAGGAATTTTCGTGCCGTGTCCGCCTCGTTTCCCTGCCAGTTCATGATCCGGCGCGCCACCCGGAAATCGTAGGCTTCGGCCAGAAGGATCAGGACATAACTGAGAATGGCGATTTTCGGATCAAAATAATACCATGCCAGCAGCGTCGCGCCCAGATACATGCCCTGACGTTGCCAGAACAACTGCATGCCGCCGGCTGTGTAGTCTTTCAGCCTTTTTGCAAGATGCTCGCCTTCTGACGTGAAACCACGACAGACGCCAAACACTGCGTCTACGATCCGCAAAAATCGGCCCGTCCATTTCGGGGCCGATGCATCCATCCCGTGCATCATTTCAGCATCCGTTGTTGCCTTTGGCATGGACATACGGTCTCCGTTCGCGGGGTGTCTTCCCATCGATCGTCACGCATCGGGCGTTCCGGAAATGTCTGGAAACTCCCTTACTGGGTACGCGATCATTTTGTTGGCAAATATTGTTTAAACCATGACTGGAATTGGGTTTATTGAAAGCCGGATTTGTCTGGCCCGCAGCCTAGCCTGTCGACGATCGCACGTCGCTATGCTTTGACGGAATTCGACAGGCCGGAAACGAGGCATTGATAACAACGCATGAATTCCTGCGCGGTCTTCTCGGGGTGGGTCGAACGATTGTTGCTCAACTCGCCGACGACGGTCTCCAACTTGCCGGCGGCCTCGCCCAGCGCGTGATACCCCAACGTTGGCGCGATGCCCCGTATCTTGTGCGCCCGCATCGAGATGCCTTCCAGGCCTTCGACCGTTCTTTCGGTATCGTTCAGCAGGAAAAGATAGCCCTCAAGTTCGCGTCGGTAGGTATCAAGTGAATTGGTGAACTTCTGGCGAATGGTGTCCAGTGTTGCCTGGTATCGCTGCTGCGGCGTCGGGTTGGTTTCCATGATCGTTTCACCTTTTGTGCGGCGCGGCGCGGCCCTCGTTCGGGCGGAAATCCGTTACGCAGAAAACCTTCGGATTGCTTCTTGTTCGGGCAGCAGCTCGGCCGAATCCGGTGGCGAACCCAGGCTCGCGACCGCGCGACCGATAACGTCGAGGTTCCCGTGGCCACTGAAAAATCCGGGCGACACGGACTTGCCGCAGCGGATCAACGGTACCATCGCGGCCCCGTCGCTGCAGACCAGGCCCATCTCGGCGATGCGGTCTTGCATCTGAAAGGCCAGATCGTCGGAAATCGTACAGCGAACGCGGTTGTATATGCAGATGAAAATGCCGGATCCGAAATAGGTAAAAAACAAGTTGTCCGGTGCAAGGCTGTCGGAAATCGCCTCGGCATAATCGGTGATCGCGTAGACAAAATCCTTGGGCGTGCATCGGTCGTTGATCTGTTTGATATTCGTGATTTCCACCGCCATCATGTTTGACGCGTAATATTTGCCCCGGCCAAGCGTCGCCACGTAATTCTGGAACGACCGCAGCGGCAGGAACCGGTCGATATCCTCCACCTCGATGGGGCTTTCCAAGGGAAAGCGCTGTTTTCCATTGAGGTTTTCGACCATCCTTTCAAGCGTGTCCTGGGTGGTGGCCGCGCTCCGAATTTCAAGATGCAGCCGCTCGGCCATCCGCATGCGGGTGCCCAGTTCCAGAATGTCGAACGGTTTGGTCACATAGTCGGTGGCACCAACCGCAAATGCCCGGTCGATATATTCGCGATCCGACATCGCTGTCAGCATGACGATCGGGGTCTTGCGGTAGGCGGGCATACTGCGGATGCGCTCGCAAAGTTCGATCCCGTCCATCACGGGCATCTGGATGTCCAGCAAAAAGCAATCAAATTGGGGGGCACCGTCGCCAAGCCGTGCGAGGGCCTGCTCGGGCCCGGAGGCGGTTTCGACGCCCGGAAAATCGACCGCTTCAAGTGCGGCTTCGAGAAGTCGCAGAATGTTTTCGTCGTCGTCGACGGCAAGGATTTTCATAATGTGCCCCATGGAAATGCTAGGCCTCTCGTCCACTTGGATCAGCAAAAAAGCTATTTCGAGGCGTAATACAATTTATCGCTTCAACCGGCACAATAGCCCCACGGTCAACTAATGAACCCAAATATGGCAACAATATGTCGGCGCGGCGGAAGTTGCCGCAAATCTCTGTGAATTCTGGAAGGTCACGCAACATCAGCAAATTTCCGAGCTCTTGATCATCGCATCGATCTCGTCGCTCAGCTTCATTGGATCGAAAGGCTTGGTGATCACGCCGATGGCGCCCAGGCTCAGGAATTCCTTGACCTCTTCGGGTTGCACCTTGGCGGTCATGAAGATGGCCGGAACACCCGCCATGCTGTCGATTTTGCGCAGGGCCACCAGCGTCTCGGCGCCCGAAAGGCCCGGCATCATGGCGTCCAGCAACAGAATGTCGGGGGCAAAATCCTCGGCGATGCCAAGGGCCTCGTTGCCGCTTTCGCATTGCTTGAGGTTGAAACCGCCCACGGTTTCAAGCGCGATTCCGGCAATCGTGCGGATATCGGGGTCATCTTCGACGTGAAGAAGCTTTTTGGTGGTCATTTCCACTTTCCTTTCCTGCGCCCCCACGCATGTTTTTCGTTATTCAGCCGCTATTTCCTTGCCCGAGGCGTCGCGGTTCAGCGTCCAGTAGATCATCGCCAGAAGATCTGCGTTTGATGCGCGCGATTTTACCAGCGCGCCGTCCACGCGCGACATGACCTGCGAGGGAACCTGGTCTCCGGAAAACACCAGAACCGGAGGCGACTTGCCCGCTTCGTCCGTCAGGTTTGGCAGGATGAACTCGCCCCGGCCGTCCGGCAGTTCGAGATCGAGGATCACCAGATCAAAGGCCTGTTTCTTGAGTTTCCGCCGCGCCGTCGCCAATGTCTTGGCCTGAGTTACCTCTGCGCGGTCGCCGATGATTTCGCCAACCACATCAAGAATGCCGGGGTCATCCTCGACATGCAGAATGCGTGGCTTGCTTTTGCGGTCGGTCGAAAATGCGTCGCGAAGCGCCTGAACCAGCCGGGTTTCATCAATGGGCTTGCTGATCCAGTCGATCACGCCAAAGCCCCAGCCTTCGGCACCATCGGCCTTGTCGCGCGGCATGCCGGAAACGACAAAGATCGGCAGTTTCGCGAATTGGGGCATTGCCCTGAGGTCGCGCAACAATTCCAGCCCGGTTTCGTCAGGCAGCCCCATGTCCAGGGTCATGCCGTCAAAGTGCCGGTCGTGAAGCATCTTGCGTGCCTCGGCGCCATTGGCCGCGATTTCGGTCAGATAGCCGGATTGCTGCAGCAGGGCCTGAAGGATATCGGCAAAATCAGCGTCGTCCTCGCAGATCAGCAAGCGCCGCTGCTGTGCAATTTCCGTCGGGGCCCTGGCCGGGATTTCGTCGATCGCTTCAAGCGCGAAGAAAAAGGTCGACCCCTCGCCGGGAACGCTGGTGAAATCGATGTCGCCACCATGTGCGTGAACGATCTTTTGCGTGATGTTCAGACCCAGACCCGTCCCGGATTTGCTGCGCCTGTCGGACGAATCCGCCTGCGTGAACTTTTCGAAAATGGTGGCCTGTGCGGCCTCGGGAATGCCGCTGCCGTGATCGGTGACGTTGATCCTTGCCTGCCCGTCCCGCGCTTCGAGGACCACCTCGACAACATCGCCATGCGACGAGAATTTCGCGGCATTGGACAGCAGATTGGCCATCACCTGCATCAGCCGGTTGTGATCGCCCCGCACGTTCAAGGGCTCGGGTGGACATTCCAGGCGGAACACAACCCCGTGTTCCTGACCGTATCCGGCATTCGCCTCGATCGCCTCGCCCGCCAGGGTTTTGAGGTCGATCGTTTGCAGGTCGAACTCCATCTTGCCGGCTTCCATCTTGTCGATGTCCAGAATGTCGTTGATCAGGTCGGCCAGTCGCGTGCTGTTGCCCAGCGCAATGGACACCAGCGATTTCTGCTTTTTCGTCATACGCCCGGCCGCACCGGCGTCGATAATGCCCAGCGCGCCCTTGATCGACGTCAGCGGCGTGCGCAATTCGTGGCTGACGGTTGAAACGAATTCCTTCTTGGCCCTTTCCGCCGCGCGGCGTTCGGCCACGTCGCGGGTAATCATGACCAGCCGCTGTTTGGCACCGACCGGCTGGATCAGTTCCAGCGAAACTTCGATCTGGCGGTCGAATTTTCCGAGGGTTTCATAGACGATCTTTTTCGTGGTGCCGTCGTGCAGGGGCTTGATGCGCTCGCGGAATACGGTTTCGTCGAAATTCGGATTGAATTCGCTCAACGTTTTGGTCCGGTATTCGGCGGGCAGCCAGCCGCTCAGATTTCTGGCCTCAATGTTCTGGTAGAGGAATTTCAGGCTGTCGGGCCAGATCATGAATACCGCATCCTGACTTAGATCCAGCGTCTGGCGGAACACGCGATTTTCGTTCTCCACCTTCACGCGCTGGGTAATGTCGCGCGTTGTGACCACGAACCAGGGATCGGAACCTTCGGGTTGAAACAATTCGACGGTCAGTTCAACGGGTTTCAGATCCAGTCCGGTGGTTGAGAACATCACGCTTTTTTGCGTGCCCATGACCAGCGGTTTCGTCATCATGCGGAACCGTTTTTCGTCGAATGCCGGGTTCATGTCGGACGGAATCTTGGTCTTGTATTGTTCTTCGCTCCAGCCGGTCACATCCCTCGCCTTGTCGTTCAGATAGATGAACCGCAGGTTGTCGACATGGAACATGAAGACCGAATCCTCGGTCGCATCCAACGTGTTCTTGAACCGCTGAAGGTTAAGGTTGGATTCGACCCGTTCGCTGATGTCGTGAACAAAGACCAGTATGCGCGGGTCGTGCCCTTCGGGGCGAATGAGCTGCAAATGGTTTTCGTCGAACCTGGTATTTCCTTCCGCGTCCTTGCTGACGGTTCGGTAAACGACGTTGCCCGATTTTGTCTTTTTCAGTCTGGCAAGCTGGCGGCGCAGATTTTTCTTGTCGCTCACGGCCTTGAGGTCGTGCAAGGATCGCCCGACGACTTCCTGATTTTCCAGCCCATTCCACTGCAGCGCCTTGTCGTTCATGTAGACGATGCGATGATCGTCAGGCTCGACCATGTAGACCTCGGCGGAAATCAGATCGAGGGCGGATTTGAACTGGCCGATCCAGCGCTCGTTGGCAATGATTTCGGTAATGTCCCGAATGACCAGAATTGCACCTGACTGTTGGCCCGCTCTCTCGTCCAGCGGGGCGCAACTTGCGGCCACGAATATTTCCGTACCATCGCTGCGACGGCAAAGGCAGCGTTCAAATCGGACCTGCATACGCATATCGTCCAAGGCGATTGGTTCGTTTGAATCGGTGCCTGCCAGAAAATCCCCGATCGGCCGGCCAACCAGTTCCCACTGGGAAAGGCCGAATATCTTGGTCGCAGCGGGGTTCGCCACCACGATGCAGCCCTGCGCATCCACTTCCAGCAGCGCCTCGTGCATGCCGTGAAACAGCCGCTGGGTATGCTTGTTGGCCTGAGACAGCAAACTTTCGGCCCGTTGGCGTTCCTGCACGTGGTCGCGAAGCATTGCCAGCGCATCGACCATCTCGCTGATCTGTTTGACGTTTTTGCGGGATGGCAGGGGTGTATCAACATTCCCCTTGGCAAGACTTTCCATCGATTTCCCGATCTCGGCCAGCGGTGCACTGACTTTGCGTCCAAACCATAAACCTGACCCCAGCAGCAATATTACGGCGCTAACGCCAATCACCCACGAGTTTCTGAACCCGTCATCGATGCTGTCGATTTGCCCGGTAAGCAATTCAGCGACCTTTTCCGTCTGGCTGCGGCTCTTTTTGTTGATTTCGGCGAACAAATCGTCCTGCAATCTGCTGGCGCGCTGGAAAGCACGCGCGAAAAATTCGTGCTCTTGCCTTCGCTCGCCCAGGGCCGATTCATTCCGGACCATCAGATCCCGCATGGCCGGCCGAATCGCAATTCCTGACATTTTCATGTGCTGAATCTGACCCTGCGGCGTTTCTAGCACTTTGAGGCCCGAAATGTCGGACCCGTGCATCGCAAAAAATCGCTCGATCTTCCGTTTGGGCCCGATCCCGCCGGCCGTATCGCATAACGCCTTGTTGATCGCGATCTGGTTGACAATGCCGTGGTACGTGCTGATCTCGGTCAGCCAGCCCCGCACCGTGGCGATATCGTCCGATTGGGAATCCGGCATGTCGTCGACCATGGCGGTCATCATCGCTTCGACGTCATCCAGATTGTCGCGGATGCGCGAAAGCGATTCCGCGGTCATATTCTTGAAATCCGCATCGAATTTGTAGAGCCGCCCCTCGATATGCTCGATGCCCTCCATGAATTCGATCGACTGATCCGCGCGATGAAACTGCTGCCGGATTGTTGCGGTGCTGTTGTAAAAAGTAAAATCCGCAATCACGGTAATCGCGATTGCAAGCACCGGCACCGCCAGCAACAGTTCGTTAATGCCGATTTTTCCTCTGAGAAATCCCATTCCGGTCACCGCCTGATCCAATCTGTTCTTGCGCTCGGGATGCAATCCCAAGTTGCTTAAGGAAACAATGCATCTAAAAATGGCGGTAATATGACCGAAGTCCGGTACAATATGGGAAACGGCGATTTCAACCGGGACGAGGCGTGCCGAAAATCGGCCGTATCACGCCGCCGCCCACCGCAAGACCGAAGTTTCAACCCTCGGGATGGTTGCACTGGTGAATGCCCGCTGGTGCCCCCACACGGACTCGAACCGCGGACCTACTGATTACAAATCAGTTGCTCTACCAGCTGAGCTATAGGGGCACAGGCGCTGCAAATAGCGGTCTGGTGCTGCGTTTGGCAAGCATCTTTTGCCGGATTTGGCCGTTCAGCGCTGGTTGCGCGCCAGCAGGATCACCGCGCACAGACCAACCCCCATGACGATGAGCGCCGAGGGCGCCGCCGCGCCAAGGTCTTCGAGCGAGGCATGTTCGTAAACTTTCGTCGCCAGCGTGTTGAAATTGAAGGGCCGCAACAACAGCGTCGCCGGCAATTCCTTGACCCCATCGACAAACACCAGCAGCAGCGCGGTAGCGACCGAACCACGGATCATCGGCAGATACACGCGCCACAGCGTACCTGATGCGTTTTGTCCCAGCGACCGCGCCGCCATGGGCAGGGACGGCGATATCCGCCCCATGGCCGCATCGACCGATCCCTGGGCGATGGCAAAGAAACGCACGAAATACGCGATGATGACGGCACCGGCCGATCCGGTCAAAAGCAGACCGGGATCAAACCCGGTCACCGCCAGCACAAGGTCGGCGACGCGGTGGTCCAGCGCCGCCAGCGGAATGATCAGGCCGATCCCCAGAACCGCCCCCGGCGCAGCATATCCGATGGTGGTGGCGGGCAGCAGATAACCCGGCACCCGGTGCCCGCTGTTCCGGACGCCATAAACCAGAAACACCCCGCCAAGAACCGTCAGACCGGCAGCGGTGCCGGCGACCCAGACCGTGTTCCAGAGGGCGCGATAAAGCGATGTGTCCGACCAGATACCGGCATTGTCCGCCGCGTGCCATCCGATGACCAGCGCCGGCAGCAGGAACCCGGCGGCAAAAGGCAGGAAACACAGAAAGGTGCTGATCAGCGCCGCCGCCCCCGACAAACGGCGCGGCGTCACCGGGGGTTGGCGGCTGGTGGTGCGAAAGAACCGGATCTTGCGCCGGTTGGTCTTTTCGACCGCAACCAGAATGAAGATCAGCCCCAGGATCACCAGCGCGATCTGGGCGGCGCCTCCGGCGTTCGAGCTTTGAAGCCAGACCGAGAATATTCCGGTGGTCAGGGTCTGAACCGCAAAGAACTCGACCGTGCCGAAATCGCTGGCGGTTTCCATCATCACGATCGCCGTGCCCGCGGCAATGGTCGGTCGCGCCAGCGGCAGCCCGACGCGCAGGAAACTGCCCCACGGACCGCAGCCCAGGGCCCGCGCAACTTCGAGAACGCCAACGGATTGCTCCCGAAACGCGGTGCGGGCCAGCAGATACACATAGGGATAAAGCGAGGCCGACAGCACCAGAACCGCGCTGGTGCGCGAGCGGATCTCCGGAAACGCATATTCCCGTGCCGAGGTCCATCCGAACATTTCGCGCAGCAAGGTCTGAACCGGCCCGGCATATTCGAGGAAATCCACCAGCGCATAGGCACCGATATAGGCGGGGATCGCCAGCGGCAACAGCAGCGCCCATTGCAACAGACCATGCAGCGGAAACCGGTACATCACCACCAGCCAGGCCGCACCGGTCCCTACCATCGCGGTCAAGGCGCCCGTCGCCACCATCAGGATCACCGTGTTGGTGAAATATCTGGGCAAGGTCGTCGCCAGAAGATGCGGCCAGATATTCTCGGAAGGATTGAAGGCGATCCAGACCACCGATACGATCGGCAACAGCACCACCACCGCGATCGCGAACGCGCCAAACGACCAGAAATCGGTCGCCCAATGTGGCAATTTCCGCTTTATCTGACTTGTTTGCTCAACCATTAATCCGGCCTTAACCGAAAGCGGTTTCGCTGTCTACAAAAGCCGGTATAGTCGGCATCGGGGCCAAAACGAAGCAGTGAAAGACCGTGCGAAGACATGCAGATCGTGTTTCATATCGGCGCACATTGCACGGACGAGGGGCAGATTCTTTCGTGTCTTGCCCAGAACCGGCAATTGCTGGCGGGCGACGGGATTTTCGTGCCCCCGCCGGGCAAGTTCCGCCCGATCCTCAGGGAAAGCCTGCAAGTGCTGAATGGCCGTATCGCGAGTGCGGATTTTCAGGCGATCATGCTGGATTCGATCCTGGCCAAAGACCGGCCGCAGCGGGTGATATTTTCCAACGACGCGTCTCTGGGCGGCGTTCAGCAGGTTTTGGCCAGCGAACAGTTTTACCCGGATTGCGGTGCCAAATGTCTGCGTCTGGCAAATCTTTTTGACGGGCAGGATGTTGAATTCGCGTTGTCGATCCGAAACCCGGCGACCTTTCTGCCGGCCTGTTTCGCCCGCACCGGCGGACAGGAATTCGAGGCTTATTATGCCCAGACGGACCCGCTGACGCTGCGCTGGTCCAACGTCCTGAAACAGATCGCCGAAGCCGTTCCGGGCGTGCCGATCAGGGTCTGGAGCAACGAGGATACGCCTTTCATCTGGCCGGAACTGATGCGCGACATTTGCGACCTGAACGCCGGGGCACCGCTTGCCGGGCTGGACGATTTCCTGGCGGAAATCATGATGCCCGAGGGGCTTGACCGCATGGAATCCTATCTCGGTGCCCATCCGCCCGCCAACGAGATTCAGCGCCGCCGCATCCTCAGCGCGTTTCTGGACAAGTTCGAGATCGACGACCCGACACTGGAAGTCGAAGCCAACGGCTGGACCACGCAACTGGTGGACGCACTGACAGACCAGTACGAGGAAGATCTGTTCGTGATCGAACGGATGCCAGGGGTTCAGTTCATCTCGCCGTGACGCGGCGGGATTTGGCGGCGGTCACATGCCCAGTGCTTGCTTGTAGAGATCGAGAACCGCCTCTTCCTCGCTGACATCCTGCGGGTCGCGCTTGCGCAGACCGACCACCTTGCGCAGGACTTTCACGTCATAGCCCCGCGATTTTGCCTCGGCCAACACTTCTTTCTGGTGGGCGGCGATTTCCTGCTTTTCGGCTTCGAGGCGCTCAAAACGCTCGACAAAGGATCGCAGTTCGTCCGTGGCCACACGGTAGGTGGAATTGCTCTGTGAATCGTCCATCTCGCGAGGCTCCTTTTGGCTGATCCGGTGTTGACTACGCGCACCGTGACCCGTCTGCAACCACCGCCTTGCGCCGGAATGCGGATTTCTTTAGGCGGGGCGGCACCGAAAGGATTTCAGCATGGAAATACTGGTTTATCTCGGGTCGGGTTTGGCGGTTCTGGGGCTTTTGGGCCTGATCTGGTGCATTCTGCTGGCCATTCGCGCCAAGCGCGAGGGTCTGGACGAAAGCGCGTTGAAGGCACGGCTGCAAGGGGTCGTTGCCCTGAACATGGGGGCGTTGTTCGTGTCGGCGCTGGGTCTGATGATGGTGGTGGTCGGCGTTTTGCTTTGAACCCGCGCCATCGGTGATTCAGGCCGCTTCGGCCGGTTGACCACGTGATTGGGCCGTCACGAACCAGACCCCTGAAATCACAATGACGCCGCCGACCATTTCCGTGACGCTCAGCCGCTCGCCCAGCATGATCACGCTGCCCGCAATCGACGTGACCGGCAGCAGCAGCAGGAACGGCCCCACCTGACTGACCGGGAATTTGCCCAGAACATGATACCAGATGGCATAGCCCAGCGCCGTCATCACCAGCCCCAGATAAACCACAACACCCCAGCCGATCAGGCCGGTATTCATGATGGCCTCGACCTGGCCGGTTTCAAACAGCGCCGACGCGATGAACAGTTGCGGTGCTGCGAACACCGCTACCCAGGCGATCAGGGTAAAACCTCCGATCACGCCGTTAAGCTGTTTCTTGATCATCACCTGACCGCCGGCCCAGAAAAACGCGCCTCCGATCACCATGAAGACCGGTACAAGGTTTTCCTGCAACCGCGGCTGCCCGGCGATCAGAAGGATGCCGGAAAACGCAAATCCGATCCCCACCATCCGCCGCCAGCCCAGATGATCCCCCAGAAAAATGCTTGCCAGCACGGCCATGAGCGGAAATTCGATCTGCACGACGATGATCGCGGTCGAGGCGTTCAACCCATCAAGACCGGTGAAGGTCAGCGCGTATTGCAGCGTGGCGCTGACCAGTGCGATCCAGAAGATGATCCGCAGATATCCAAGCGGCGGACGCACGAACCAGACCAGCACCAGCGCCGTCAGGCTGAACCGGAACGCCATCAACAGGATGGGCGGAAAATCCGCGAACACGAATGCGACCTTGGCCAGGGTAAAGCCAAGGCCCCAGATCACGGGGACCGAAATGGCCATGAGGATATCGAGGGGTTTCATCTGGCACGCACCATTGAGCTTTCGTTTGCCGGGTGGCAAGCGGCACGGCGCTGTGTTCCCGTCGGACCCAGCCTAGGCGGCTTTGCATGACGGAAATTGCCCGTTACCGACATGCCATCGTGACGGAATGGATGGCCTTGCGGATCAGCGCAAGGTTCGCCGGCTTTGAAAACCGATGGTCGGCGCCCTTGACCAGCGTCAGACGAATGTCGCCCCCTGAAGCGTGATCCAGCAACCGCATCGCAATCGACACGTCCACGTCCGCATCCGCCGTGCCTTGCAGCAACCGCACCGGAAACGGCAGTTTCAGCGGGCTGCGCAGGACAAGGTTGCGGCGACCGTCCTCGATCAGGCGGCGGGTGATGATGGTGGGTTCGTCGGAATAGTCCGACGGCAGCGCAATCTGGCCGTTCGCCGTAACCTCGTGCTTTTGCGCGTCGCTGAAACCGGCCCACATGTCGTCTTCGGTGAAATCCGGCGCCGCCGCGATTCCGACGATTCCAGCGACTTTTTCGGGAATTTCACGCGCCAGCAACAGCGCGATCCAGCCGCCCATGGACGATCCGACAAGGATCTGCGGACCATCGGTCAGCGACGAAATCACCGCCCCGGCGTCGGCCGCCCAGTCGCCGATCGCACCGTCCTGAAACGCGCCCGACGACGCGCCGTGCCCCGAATAATCGAATCTGAGGAACGCGCGGCCCTGCGCGCGCGCCCAGTCCCGCAGAAACAACGCCTTGGTCCCCGCCATGTCCGACCGGAAACCGCCCAGAAACACCACGCCCGGCGCCTTGCCGTCGTCGCGATGATAGGCAATGCGGCGCCCGGCATCGGTGATCAGGAATTCCGGCATGTTGATCCCCTCTGTGCTGTGCGGGAAATGACACGGATCGCGTTGCAGAGTCCACCGCCGCGCCGTACTTCGCGGCCTTGAAATTTTCCCGCATAACGGGCAATCTTTTGTTGCTAATTCCTCTTCCAATACCTGAAAGCGGACCTCATGGCACAGTGGTTTGTCGGTTTCCCGAGCAACGACCGGAAAAAACGCGAACGAACGTTTCTTTATGACGCCAAGGACGGCAAGAAGGTCAAAGAGGTTTTCTGGGGCGACTGGCTGTCCGTCACCGACGCAAGCGACCCCGACTGGCTGAAGATCGTTTGGGGGCCGGCAAGCGACGCACCAATGACACGTTGGTTCAGGAAATCTCATGCCACGCACCAACGCCCGCTGGAAATCATCTTTCTGGATGTCGGTCAGGGCGACGGCGCGGTTCTGATCACACCGGAACGCAGCTCGGGTGCCGGTGTGTCGGGGGACGGCGAGGCGATCATCGTGATTGACGCTGGCAAGGGCGACGAAATGCACCGGTTTCTTAACAAACGGTTCCGGGCCTACAAGGATCTGCGCCAGTTTCGCGCCGCGATCCTGACCCATCCCGACGAAGATCATTACGGCGGTTTCAGGGATATATTCGGGAATCCGAACATCGGCTTTGACTGCGTGTATCAGAACGGTCTGGTCGAGCGGCCCTCGGGCAGCGGCTTTGCCAAGGTCGGCGGTGTGTCGGGCGGATTCGTGACCGGTCTGGCGCAGTCGCGGGTGGATATCGAGACGCATTTCGCCGATCCCTCGGGCTTTGGCCGTCGCGATTTTCCGCCGGTGATGCATGCCGCGCTCAATAATGCCGCGATCCGCGATTTCGCTTTTCTAGCCAGGGGCCACGGCGATATCGAGGATGGTCGCACCTACCTGCCGGGGTTTGGGCCGGGTGAGACGCGCGGCTATACGATCGAAGTTCTTGGCCCGGTGCCGGAGCCTGACGCCACCGGCCTTCCGCGTCTGCGAAAGCTGGGGGACTTTGCCCACACCAAGAACGGCCACTCGATCCTGCTCCATTTGCGTTTCGGGCGTTTCAAGGTGTTGTTTGGCGGGGACCTCAACGCCAAAGCCGAAAAGTTCCTGCTGACGCATTATGCCGGCATGACCGAATTTCCCGATCCAGGTACACCGGCTTACCGGGCCATGATCGGCAAGGCGCGAAACTGGTTCAAGGCCGATGTGATGAAGGTGTGCCACCACGGTGCGAGCGATGTGACCGATGCGTTCATCGAAACCGTGAAACCGACCGCTTTCGTGATTTCCAGCGGCGACCGCGAAGGCCACGTTCATCCGCGCCCCGACCTTCTGGGGCGGCTTGGCAAGCTGGGCAGCAGCGCGTCACCAGTGATCCTTTCGACGGAATTGCAGCGCTCGACCCGCGAGCGCGAGGATAAAAAGACGCTGGCGGAACTTGAAAATTCGATCCTTCGTCTGACCAAGGCACCAACCGCGAAACGACGGCAGAAAATGCTGCGGCAGGTCAACGAGCTGGGCCGCTCGAACGTCGAGGTATACGGAACAATCTATCTGAAAACCGACGGCGAAAGGCTGGTGACCGCGTTCAAGAAGGAAACCAACAGCGATACCGACCGCTGGTTCAGCTTCGAATACCTGCTGGACGCCAACGGCGACCTTGTACCGCTTAGCTGAGGGAAATACGTTGCGCGCGGATTGACTCTGGCGCGCCGAGCCCGCAAAACCAGCCGACAGCACTACCCGCAACCGGGCGTTTCGTAGGCGCCAGACCGAGGAGAATGCCACACATGGCCGATATTTCCCTGACCCTTCCCGATGGCAACGCGCGCAAGTATCCCGCTGGCGTGACCGGCATGGATGTTGCCGCCGATATCTCGAAATCGCTGGCAAAATCGGCGATTTCCTGTTCGATCAATGGCAAACACAGCGACCTGAGCGTGCCGATCGAAGCAGACAGCGATTTCGCCATTCACACCATGAAGGACGCAGCGCAAGCCCTGGAACTGATCCGCCACGACGCGGCCCACATCATGGCCCGCGCCGTGCAGGAGCTGTGGCCCGACACCAAGGTCACCATCGGCCCGGTGATCGACAACGGGTTTTATTACGATTTTGATCGCGTCGCGCCGTTTTCCAGCGAAGACCTTGCGGCCATCGAAAAGAAGATGCGCGAGATCATCAATCTGCGCGACCCCGTTCGCACCGAGCTTTGGAGCCGCGAGCGTGCGATTGAGTATTTTGAGAACAATGAAGAGCCTTTCAAGGTCGAGCTGGTCGGGATGATCCCGGAAGGCGAGGATTTGCGCATGTATTGGCATGGGCACTGGCAGGATCTTTGCCGGGGGCCGCATCTGGTGCACACGGGGCAGGTTCCTGCGGATGCGTTCAAGCTGATGAGCGTGGCGGGCGCCTATTGGCGCGGGAATTCCGACAACAAGATGTTGCAGCGCATTTATGGCGTGGCGTTCAGGAACCGGGGCGACCTCAAGGCCTATCTGACCATGTTGGAGGAGGCCGAAAAGCGCGATCACCGTCGGCTGGCCCGCGAGATGGACCTTTTTCACATTCAGGAAGAGGCGCCGGGCATGGTGTTCTGGCACCCCAATGGCTGGGTGCTTTACCGTGTCTTGCAGGATTACATGCGCCGCCGTCAGATCGCGGACGGGTATCTGGAGGTCAACACGCCGCAGGTTGTCGATCGCAAGCTATGGGAAGCCTCGGGGCATTGGGACAAGTACCGCGAAAACATGTTCGTCACCGAGATCGACGAGGAACATGCCAACGAAAAGCGCACCAACGCGCTGAAACCCATGAACTGCCCCTGCCATGTTCAGGTCTATAATCAGGGGTTGAAATCCTATCGCGACCTGCCGCTGAGGCTGGCGGAATTCGGGTCTTGTCACCGCTATGAAAGCTCGGGCTCGATGCATGGGCTGATGCGGGTGCGCGGGTTCACGCAAGACGACGCCCATATTTTCTGCACGCGCGATCAGATCGCCAGCGAAACCAGGAAATTCATCGAGTTTCTGACGCGGGTTTATCATGACCTTGGGTTTGACGATTTTGACATCAAGTTTTCCACGCGACCCGAGGTTCGGGCCGGTTCGGACGACGTTTGGGATCAGGCCGAGGATGCGCTTGAAAACGCGATCAAGGCGCTTGATTTGCCTTACGAGGTTGATCCGGGCGAAGGCGCGTTTTACGGCCCCAAGCTTGACTTCAAACTGACCGACGCGATTGGCCGCGAATGGCAATTGGGCACGCTTCAGGCCGATTTCGTCCTGCCCGAACGGCTGGAGGCGGAATATGTGGGCGAGGATGGGGCGAAACACCGCCCCGTCATGCTCCACCGCGCGACACTTGGGTCATTTGAGCGGTTCCTTGGCGTGCTGATCGAACATTACGGCGGCCGGTTCCCGCTGTGGCTGGCGCCACGACAGGTGGTTGTTGCTTCGATCGTGTCGGATGCGGATGATTATGTGAACGAAGTCGTCGCGGCGCTGAAAAGCGCGGGTCTGAGGGCCGAGGCCGACACGCGCAACGAAAAGATCAATTACAAGGTGCGCGAACATTCGCTTGGCAAGGTGCCGGTCATTCTGGCCATTGGCATGAAAGAGGTTGCGGATCGCAGTGTTTCCATGCGCCGCCTTGGCGACAAGGGCTCAAACGTGACAGAGCTCGACGCCGCTGTCGTTGCGTTGGCCCGCGAGGCAACCCCGCCCGATCTCGTCTGAAAATCAGGGGCCGTGACGGTCGCGGCCCCTGAGAATGACTACTTGTAGCTTTCGGCGAAAACAAAATCGTCGCCGTCGGCACTCGCGTGGCAGGCGATGCAACCCTGATCCATGCCCTTGGCAACCTTGCCGGCAAGCGCCATCCCCATTGGATTCTTGGCGACGGATCCATCCGGATTGAACCTGGTCCAGAACCAGTTCTGGGTGTCCTCGTCAAACCCCGCTTCGCGCTTGAACATGATCGTGATCGCGCCAAGATGGGCCTCGGGGTTGGCGACGACTTCTTCGGCCGTCACACCTTCGGGGCCATAATTCCGTTTGACCAGCAAATCACCGGTTTGGCCTTCGATCGTGGCCTTGCCGATAAACAGTTCCAGCATCGAGCCGTGCGGTTCAGTCCCTTCGTAAGGAGTCTTGTGGATGGAATCCGGGCCGGCGAATTTTTGCGCCAGCATCGCCTTCCAGATCAGGCCAGCATAGCCGACATCATGCTCTGAGCCAAAAGGTGGCATCATTGGCATGGCTTCAGCGTCTGCGGTTTCGGCGGCGGCCGATTTCGCCATCTCGGCCTGGGCCATGGCGGCGGCGGCAGCTTCTTCGGCCTTGGCGGCCTTTTCGGCCATGGCGGCCGCATCGCTCATCGCCTGCTCGGTGGCCGCAGCGGCGGAGGCTGCCGCATCCTCGGCGGCAGAAGCATCGCTTTGGGCTGCCAAAACCGCTTTTCTTGCCGCCGACAGATCCGCTTTCAGCGCATCCATCGCCGCCTGATTGGTGTTGCCCTGATAAATATAGGCACCGATTCCGATTGCCGCGATGATCGCGGGAAGTAGCCAGTTTCTCATGTTTTCTGCTCCATTTCTGAATTCAACGCTGGGATCCCAGACGTTGTGCCGGCCTAATTTTCCGGCGTTTCGGCGGCGGCCTTGGCGGCTTCCGCATCTGCTCTGGCCGCCGCGGCGTCCGCTTTGGCGGCTTCGGCCTCGGCCAGGGCCGCGCGGGCCTGCGCCTCGGCGGCGGCGGCGACATCCTTGGCGGTCGCTTCGGCTGAAAGTGCTGCCTCAAGCGCGGTTTTCGCGGTGGCCAGTTCAACATTGAGCGCGGCGATCTTGCCTTCGGTGTCGCCCTGCGCCTCTGCGATCTCGGCCAGACGGGCATTGGATTCCTCGGCCAGCATGTTTGCCGCGTTGGCCGCGGCCGTCGCTTCGGCCAGTGAATCGTTGGCGGCGGCGAGTTCGGCTTCCTTGGCCGACAACGCGGATTTTGCGGTTTCAAGCGCTGCGCCGGCCTGATCCGCAGCCTGTGTGGCTGCGCTTGCGGCGCTGTCCGCAGCGGCCATGGCGTTGGCGGTCGCCGTCTGTGCGGCAGCGGTCTCGTCATTGGCGGCGGAAACCTTGGCGGCAAGATCCGCGTTTGCGCCGCGCAAATCGCCCATCTTCACCTGCTGGCCGATGGCAACAACCGCAATCACAACCGCGATGATCCAGGGCAATCTGTTCATTTCATTCTCCCGAAAACTGAGGCGCGGACATCACCGTACCTGTCGTTTGTTGTCGTGCCTCGCTGTGTGCAGGCCCTCTGCCCCCTGATACCCCGCTTTGAAATTGAACGCCAGCGTCTCTGTTCGTGTGCCGGGGCCGGCAATTTTCACCGGATCAATGCATTGCCATCAATCGGGCAACAATCCGACCTTAGCGATGAATGCCCACTTGACGTTCTGTCATTCTCAATCCACTTAAGGCGGGCCTGAACCGCTTTGAGCCGTGGCCAACAGGCGCGCCAGAGCAAAGCAACAAAGGACGCGAAACCCATAGCCCGCAGACCCCACAACGCGCCCCCGACGCGCGACACCGGACCGCGCGTCAACGACCGCATCCGCGAAACCGAAATCCGACTGATTGGCGCCGATGGCGAAAATGTCGGTGTCACCTCGCCCTCGCACGGAATGCAACTTGCCGAAGAAGCCGGGCTGGATCTTGTCGAAATCTCGCCCAATGCCAGCCCGCCGGTCTGCAAGGTGATGGATTTCGGCAAATTCAAATACGAACAGCAGAAACGTGAATCCGAAGCGCGCAAGAAACAAAAGACCATCGAGGTCAAGGAAATCAAGTTCCGCCCCAATACCGACACGCATGATTACGACGTGAAAATGCGCAACGTGGTCAAATTTCTGGAAAACGGCGACAAGGTGAAGGTGACCCTGCGGTTTCGTGGACGGGAAATGGCGCACCAGAATCTGGGTTTGGAACTGCTGCACAGGGTTGCGGCGGATGTCGACGAGCTGGGCAAGGTCGAAAACATGCCGAAACTCGAAGGCCGCCAGATGGTAATGATGATCGGACCGGCGAAATAGTCGGAAAACCATCCGGCAAATCGCGTTTCGCTATTCGCCGCCAAGCCGCCTGAGCGCGTCTTGCAGCGCCTTGTCGGCCCCTTTCTCCATCGCCTTTTCAAGATCGCGCCGCAGCTTCTTTTCGGCGGCTTTCTGCGCCTTTTTTGCGTCTTTGCGCAGCTTTTCCGCGGCCTTTAATCGTTCGGATTCAAGCTCTTGATCGAACAGGCCCTTGATATCGGCCTTGTAGTGCAGGTTGGACCAGGGCCCGGTGATCAGTACCGGAACCGACAGGCCCTGCCCATCGCTCGCGAGCGCCGCGACGGGCGTGATCCGGTAGGTCAACCGCTGGTTTCCAAGATCAGCCATCCCCTCGCCCGTAGCGCGGAGCGGATCGCCCTGCACATCCAGATCATCGTTTTTCAGGATGCCGTCCCGGACCGTGAAACTGCCGGTGACCGCCGAAAAGATGGTGCGGCTGCCGGGGCCGCGATACGAGGCGTCCAGATTTCGCAGCATTCCGGCGAGATCAAGGCCGATCATCTCGCCCGGACCCAGATCAAACGATCCATTCCCGGACAGTGTCGCCATCATCCGCGCCATGTTGTCGCCCGAGGTCAACAGCGAAAAATGCATGTCCGCCGTTGAAATCAGCCGGTCATATCCGGCGAAATCGGTCAGCATCGGGCGCAGCAGCACGTCGCTGGCCCGAAGATCGGCGGACATCGACAGCCCCTGCCGGGCGTTGACCACGACCTCGCCGGTAAACGCGCCGCCGTAGGCCTGCAACTCGCGCAAATCAACGACCACACGACCGCCGCTTGCCGCCGCGTGAAGCCGCGTTGTGCCCATCGTGGCGGCGCCAAGGTTGACCGATTCAATCGCCAACAGGATCTCGGCGTCGATCAGCCCAAGACCGGAAAGATCGAACGGGGTCTGCGACCATCCGGGCTGTTCTGCGCCCCTGTCTTTGTCGCCGGACCCGGTGTCGTCTGTGAAATAGGTGCTGAAATCAAGGTCGCGCGCCGCCAGCTTTGCGGTCAGCCGGGGCGTGGCCGCCAATGCAAGGTCGGCGTCGCCCATGATCTGGTTGCCGTCCACCGCAATCCGGCCCCGTCGCAGAAAGATTTTCGCGTCCCCGGCCCAGGTGATGACCCCCCCCAATTCGACGGCGTGCGGCATGGTGCCGCGGTCCGTGCCCGGTGCCAGCAATTGCAGGAATGCCGGGAAATCGCCCACTTTCGCATCCAGTTCGATCTCGGCACCCGGCGGGTCGAAGCCGGCCCGGCCACTGGCGGTAATCGCGCCGAAATCCGCGTGAAGCTCGCCGCTGACGTCGCTGACACCACCCGAAATCGCGCGTGCCGGGTGCGCGAGCGACATGGCGAACCGGATCGTCTGGCCCTCGACCTCGGCGCGGCCGCGGACATTGGCGGGCTTGCCGTTTGGCAGCGAAAATCGCAAATCGACCTTTTCGACAACCACCGCCGTTCCCGCCGCGTGGTCAAGCCAGGTGATCCGCCCGTCCGTCACGCGGCCAGCAGCCAGCGAAACCCCTTCGATGCCAAGTCCTGCGCCGGGATCGGGGACCGGGTTCGCCGGTTTTCCCGGGCCCGGAAATACCCAGTTCGCGCGCCCGTCCGCGTGGCGTTCCAGCAGAATCTCGGGCCGCTCAAGCCGCAACTCGCTGATTTCCACCCGGCCCGCGAACATCGGCAGCAGGCGCACACCGACCAGCAGGTTTTCGGCGCTCAACAGGTCGTCGGTTTCGCTCCAATTCGCGTTTGCCACCGTAAACCGCCCGGTCCGCACACCCAAGACCGGCCAGAATATCGGCCGCACGTCGCCAGACATGCTGATTTCGCGACCCATCCGGTTGGAAATTTCCTGTGCGGCGATTCTGGCGATACGGTCCGCCGGAATAATCGAGATTACCAGCACCACCAGCATTGCCAGCAATACCGCGCCGCCTGTCAGCCTGATGATCCAGCGCATGGCCCCAACTCTCTGCCCGTTCGGGCTTTTGGCCCAGAATACAGGCCCGGGGTGGCTGCCACAAGCGTCTCGACGTCAGGGTTGCGGGCACCCGCATTGGGCGCGAAACTGGCCCAAACCGGAGGAAGCCATGTCAAAGCGAATAGATATCACGATCAACGGCCATATCGCCGAGGTTGCGCTGGCGCGACCCGGGAAAATGAACGCGCTTGATCTGGAAATGTTCGCGGCCATCGCCGCCGCCGGAGAGACGCTGAAACAGAACCGTGATGTTCGCGCCGTCATCCTTTACGGACAGGGCGACAATTTTTGCGCCGGGATCGATACCGGCGTGTTCGGCGAGCTTGTATCGCGCATCGATGAAATCCGCGAACAGATGCTCGACCCGGGGGCGGGCGAAGTTGCGAACATGTTCCAGAAACCCAGCCATGTCTGGCAGGAAATCAACGTGCCGGTGATCGCGTCATTAACCGGTGCGGTTTTCGGCGGCGGCGCGCAGATCGCGCTGGGGGCCGATTTTCGCATCGCTTCGCCGGATATCCGGTTTTCGATCATGGAAAGCAAATGGGGTCTGATTCCCGATATGGGGATCACGCGCAATCTTCCCAAACTGCTGCGCGCCGATCAGGCCAAGGAACTGATGATGACCGCCCGGATACTGAGCGGGTCCGAAGCGCTGGAAATGGGGCTGGTGACGCGGCTGAATGATGATCCTCTGGCGGCGTGTCGGGAATTCGCGGCGCAATTGACCGCGCGTTCGCCTCAGGCGGTGCAAGGGGTCAAATCGCTGGTCGAGCAATCCTGGACCGCACCGGCGGCGGCGACCCTACGGCACGAAGCAGAGCTTCAGGCCGCCATCATCGCCAGCCCAAATCAGATCGAAGCGGTAATGGCAAACGTCCAGAAACGGCTGCCGGAGTTCAAATAGAGCAACGCCCGGAATTTGTGATGCCAGCGAAACATGGCCCGCGCGACTGCGAAGTGGCCCGTCGCCGGGGGCCGTTCGGCTTTGCCATCGGCTTGGCTGTCGACGATCCGGGGCGGAACACGTTTTGCATGATTGCGGCGTCAGTCGCTCCATCAGCGAAATGGCGGTGGCAGTGATTCGGGAATCCTCGCGATTTCGCGGCGACTCCCGCAAATCCTCCACAGATGTTAATAGAATCCGGGCAAAAAGCGCCCATCCAGAAACAATCTGCGTCGAATGGCGAAATTGTCCCGAACTTGGCGGCAATATGTCCGATTTGTGTCAAACTTGGGCCAATTTCATCGGGCATATATCAGGCATTGAGTAACCCGGCACGATGCCAGTTGCCCGGGTGGCGTACAGGTAAATGTGAGTATCCGGCCAGCATCGACTGGCCCAACAAATGGTCCCGGATCGGAGCGCCGAGGCGTTTCCGGTTCGGGGTCTGATTTTGGAGACACCGGAAAACGGCTTTCCCCGCATCGGACCGCCGAAAACATCAGACCTGCGGGGACATGTCGCCGGGGCAGGGGGCGAATTGCCGAAAATTCAATCCAGCCGTCTGGCCGTCTGGTGGGCTGGCCGTCTAGCCAACAAGCCGGCCAGCCGTCTAGTCCACTAGACCAATGGATTCGACCGTAACATCATGTTATTGCCTGACAATATCAAGATTTACGCCTGAGACCCTGTCAGAATATGACGTGTCGTTGTCTTCTTGGGTGGCCGTCATTTCGGCCGGGGCATCGTGCAATATCCGTCTGGCGATGCGTTAGTGGACATTCACCGGCGACAGATCGTGCTGGCGCGCCAGTGCGAATGCCAGCCCCTTGTCACGCGCCAGCGCCAATCGCTGACCGTCCGGGTCATGCACTGCGTATATTTGCGCGACGTCTCCGGTTTGCGCCCGGATTTCCGGCGGCAGGTCGCTGACATCGACCGGGCGAACATAGACGATCCGGCGCCGGTCCAAATTCGGAAGTTTCACTTTTGTATTCATCTGTGCCTCCGCTCATTCGGTGATCGGGATAGTGCGGACCCTCGTCTCGGCTGCGGCGCGTTTCAGATCGACCAGCAGCAATCCGTTTTCCAGCTTGGCGCCGGTAACTTCCACGCCGTCGGCCAGAACGAAAACGCGCTGGAATTGTCGCGCCGCGATCCCCCGGTGCAGAAAGGCCCGTTCGTCGCCGGTATCGGGGTGTTGGCCGCGAATGGCCAGTTGCCGGTTTTCCAGCGTGATGCTCAGATCGCCCTCGCCAAATCCGGCCACGGCCAGCGTGATCCGATAGGAATCGTCGCCCGATTGCTCGATATTATAGGGTGGATATCCGTCATTGCCGGATTTGACCGTGCGTTCGACCAGCCGGTCAAGCTGTTCGAATCCCAAAAGGAACGGATGCGACGAAAACGTCATTCGTGTCATTTTATCAAGCCCTTGCACCAAAGCGACTTTGCCATCGCGGCCCCGGAACTTGGCGGCCACCTGATGAATATGGGATCACGGGCCACCGGGTGCAACCTCGGGACGCAAACTGGTTCTTTGAGCAACCGCGCCTGCCGTGTAAGATCGCTGCCAACATATATCCAGCCAGAGGCGCGAAACCCCATGAGCACACCGTCACAGATGGAGCGGAACGAAGTGTTGCGGGTCGAACTGAAAATGATGATCCGCGAACACCGGGATCTGGACGACGCAATCGCCGCGTTGGACGATGGCGGGCGCGCCGATCCGCTGACGCTGCGACGGTTGAAAAAGGCCAAGCTGGCGCTCAAGGACCAGATCGCCAGAATCGAAGACGAACTGACCCCGGATATCATTGCGTAAGGGGCGTGAAGCGTTGTATTCGGGCCTTCTTTGCAAGGGCGAAGGGGCTTGGGCATGGCCATTATCAGGATCGGTATCATCATGGGCAGCCAGTCGGACTGGGCGACGATGAAAGCCGCCACCGATATTCTGGACGAACTTGATATCCCGTACGAGACCCGCATCGTGTCGGCCCACCGCACGCCCGACCGGTTATGGGAATACGGCGAAAGCGCCGCGAAACGCGGACTGCAGGTAATCATCGCGGGCGCCGGCGGGGCCGCACATCTGCCCGGAATGATGGCGTCCAAGACCCGTGTCCCGGTGCTGGGCGTTCCGGTCGAAACCAAGGCGCTGGGGGGGCTGGATTCACTTTACTCCATCGTCCAGATGCCACGCGGATATCCGGTCGGGACCATGGCAATCGGCACTGCAGGGGCCGCCAATGCCGGCCTGATGGCGGCGGCGATACTGGCAAATGGCGACGCCGAGATCGGCAGGCGGCTGGATCAGTGGCGCGCGGCGCTTGGTGCGGCGGTTGCGGACCGCCCAAACAATGGCTGAGCCGCTACCGCATGGCGCGGTGATCGGCATTCTGGGCGGCGGGCAACTCGGCCGGATGCTGGCGGTCGCGGCGGCGCGTCTGGGTTACGTTGCGCATATATTCGAGCCCCTTGCCGATCCGCCCGCCGGTCAAGTCGCCGACCGGGCAACCTGCGCGGATTATTCCGACCTCGACGCAGTTCGCGGATTCGCCAAAGCGGTGGACGTCGTTACGTTCGAGTTCGAGAACATCCCGACCGCCACACTGGACGCGATTGAATTGACCACCCCGGTGCGCCCAAGTCGCCGGGCGCTGGCCATATCGCAGGACCGGCTGGACGAAAAGCAGTTTCTGAACGCACTGGGTCTGGCCACGGCACCGTTTGCCGCCGTCAACGGTGCCGGTGACCTTGATCGTGCACTGTCCGAGATCGGCACACCGGCGATCCTGAAAACCCGGCGGCTTGGCTATGACGGCAAGGGGCAGGTGCGGATCGATGCGGCAGCGGACCCGGCGTCCGCGTTTGCGATTCTGGGCCATGCTCCCGCCATTCTCGAAGGCCTCGTGGATTTCAGCCACGAAGTCTCGGTCATCGGTGCGCGCGACGGCGATGGCGCAGTGGTCTGTTTTGACCCCGGCGAGAACGTGCACCGCGCGGGCATATTGCACACGACGAATGTTCCGGCACGGCTTTCGGTGCAACAATCCACCGATGCGGTGATCCTGACCGGGCGTATTTTGAATGTGCTCGAATACGTCGGGGTGATGGGCGTTGAATTGTTCGTCACAATCGACGGTCTGATCGTCAACGAGATCGCGCCCCGGGTCCACAATTCGGGCCATTGGACCCAGAACGGATGCGTGGTCGACCAGTTTGAGCAACATATCCGCGCCATCGCGGGCCTGCCACTGGGCGACGGGCGGCGCCATGCCAACGTCATGATGACCAATCTGATGGGCAACGAGGTGGAGGACGCGGCGTTGTTGCGCGAAACGGATGCCGCACTGCATTTTTACGGCAAGACCGAGGCGCGCGCGGGGCGCAAGATGGGACATGTCAACCGCATCACCGGGAGGCCCTGAAAACCCGGGTTTCAGTCGATTTTCGCCCGGACAAAATCAATCAGCTTCAGTTCCGGATCAAAGGACCCTTCGTGCAGGAATGTCAGCGTTTGCGCGATGACAAAGGGGTTCAGCATCATGAAAGTATGGGTTGCGGGCAACACGATATGGTCGGTCATCCCTTCCAGTCGCGTGCTTGCAATGGAGACCTTTCCGTCATCCTGCCCGGCAATCAGGTAGGAAAACAACGGGCTGATCGACCGTCGGCCGGCGATGATTCCCAGTTCGAAATCGGCGGGCCCAAGGCTTTCGGGCAGTTGATCCGCCCCGACCCCCAACGCGACACCCGCAGGTCCATTGAACCAGGCGAAGGCGCGGTAATTCCGGAAACGGTTGACGATTTCGCTGCCGTGATTGGGCGGGGCCAGCATCACGACACGGCCCAGACTGATCGGGCGACTGCCGCGAAGGTAGGCGCGCAACAGGATTCCGCCCATGGAATGGGTTACGAAATGTATCCGCCCCGCGCCGCAGCGCGCAACCGCTTCGGGCACGATGGTGTCGGCCAGCCGCTGAACCGGCTCGGTGGTCGATGGATAAGAGATGTTGACGGTCCGGAAACCGTCGGCGCGCAGCGCCAGCTCCATCGGCGAAAGGGACGCGGATGTCCGCGCGAGCCCGTGCAGCAGCACAACACAATCCGCCAGCGCAAGGCCGGGTGCGGCGAATAATAGCACCAAAGCAAGGACCACGGGTTTCATGCGGGTAACATAGGCGGAATGGTCGTCGGTTTCCATGGAATCGCGCGGGGCAGTCAAAATGCCTTGGGGTAAATCAGTTCGCGCGGCAACGCACTGAAATCGGCGGCGTCAAAGACGCAGGCGGCGGTGAATTCGCTGGCAAACGGCGTGTCGAAGGCTTCCGCCTGTTCCACTTCGTAGCCGAACCGACCGTAGTATTTCGGGTTCCCCAAAACGAACGCCGCTGTCCAGCCGCCCTCTTCTGCGGCTTCGGTCGCGATGCGGATCAGCGTCGACCCGATCCCGGTTTTCTGGCGGTCCGGATGAACCGACACGGGTGCCAGCACCAGACAGGTCTCGGGCAAGATGAATTTTGACAGGATCACGTGGCCGATCAGTTCTTCACGGTCCGTGGCCACATATTCGAGGACGATGTCGCCGTCACGCCGCAATTCCTCGACCAGCAGCGACTCGTCGTGGCGACCGAATGCGGATTCGACCAATTGTGGGATTTTCGGATAATCCCGCGGATTTGCAGGACGGACAAACATGATTTCGACGCTAGCACGGTTCGCGGTTGGCGCAAACGGAAACGCGGATTTCAGCGCCTGAAAAGTGACAAGGGGATTTGGCAGGAGGGCAGGTGATGCCGGCACCCGGTGGCACTGTGCGACAAAACCGATACACAGAGGCCGTGCTTGCAGGGCAACAGGCAGGGGAAGACAGGCCCACCACAAGACGGGAATTTATGGGCATCAAAGTGGACTTCCGGCTGGCTGCCCGTCCGTTTGCATGGGTGTGAGTTCTCACGGCGTTGTTCATTCGATCCATCTCTGAAAAGCTGAATATTGCGTCAACGGAAGCGCCAAAAGGAGAACCGGCGGAACACTCACCAGAATGCCAACCGGTGCCACAGGACCGGGGGTTATTGATTGCGCGGTTGACGCGCGGCGAACGCCCGGCAGATGTCGGCTCGGCCATGGGGGCGAGCGTGCGATCGGTTTGCAATTGGCGCGTATGCTGGTGCGAATATGGGTTGGCCGGTTTCAGGGTCGCGCGTCGCGGCCCAACAGGAGCCCGAACCGGACGCGCCACGCTCCGCCCCGTGCCAGGTTCGCCCGCGCGCCGGGTCGCGACATTCCAACTGACAACGCCCGTACCGGCGGCCGTTCCGGACCGATCGGGCGCGGCACCTCGCCAGCCTCTTGACACATCGCGACGCCCGGCCCATCCGTGGCACCATGTTTGATTTGCGCCCCGTCGGCTATGTCATCGGCCTGTTGGTCACGACCTTGGGCGTTGCCATGCTGGTGCCGATGCTGATCGACATGGCAGACGGCAACGGCCACTGGCCGGTCTTTGCTGTCTCGGTATTCCTGACCTGCGTGACGGGCGGATTTCTGGCCATCACCTGCGTGAGCGGGACCGGCACCGGGCTGAGCCTGCAACAGACCTTTCTGCTGACCACGACCGTCTGGCTGGCCCTGCCGGTATTTGGCGCGTTGCCGTTTTGGTTCGGCGCGACCGAAGCCCGGTTCGTGGATGCGTTCTTTGAGGCGATGTCCGGGCTGACGACGACGGGGTCCACGGTTTTCTCGGGGTTGGACGACCTGCCGCGCGGGCTGCTGCTGTGGCGCGGGCTTTTGCAATGGTTCGGCGGGATCGGCATTATCGTCGTGGCGATGGTGTTCCTGCCGATGCTCAAAGTCGGTGGAATGCAAATATTTCGTACCGAAAGCTTTGAAATGATGGGTAAAATTCTGCCCCGCGCGGCAGAAATTGCCACCAAGATTTCGGCGATCTACTTCGGGCTGACGTTGGCGTGCGTTATTTCCTATCTCATCGTCGGCCTTTCGCCGTTTGACGCGCTGGTTCACGCGCTGACCACGATGTCGACAGGCGGCTTCTCGACGCATGACGCTTCGTTCGGCAGATTTTCGGGGGCCGCGGAATATGTCGCTTCGGTCTTCATGATCCTCGCGAGCCTGCCGTTCGTGCGCTACGTGCAATTGCTCGCCGGAACCGCGCGCCCACTGTTTCGCGATACTCAGGTGCGGGATTATATCCTGTTGATATCCGCGCTGGTGGTGATCCTTACGGCGTACCGGTTGCGGGTCAACGGCGACCTTTTGGAGCATTCTGTCCGCGAGGCGCTGTTCAACGTGACCTCGATCATCTCGGGCACCGGTTACGCGAGCGTGGATTACCAGTTGTGGGGCAGTTTTCCGGTCGCGGTCTTCTTTCTGATCGGTCTTGTCGGTGGTTGCGCGGGGTCAACCTGTTGTTCTGTAAAGATATTCCGTTATCAGTTGCTGATTGCATCGATCCGCACGCAGATCAAGCGCATCCATTCGCCGCACGGAATATTCACCCCCCGCTACGGCCAACTGCCGATCACCGAGGAAATCATATCCTCGGTCATGGCGTTTTTCGTCTTGTTTCTGGTTTCACTGGCGGTGCTGGCGCTGTTGCTGGCGTTTACCGGGCTTGACGCGATTACCGCGATTTCGGGTGCTGCGACGGCGCTGGCCAATGTCGGTCCGGGTCTGGGGCCGGAGATCGGGCCCTCGGGCAATTTCGCGGGCCTGAACGATGGCGCGAAATGGCTTTTGATCGCCGGGATGTTGATCGGACGGCTCGAACTGATGTCGGTCTACGTGCTTTTCACCATCAGTTTCTGGCGGAGATGACCATGGCAGCCACCAATCGTCCGCTGGGCGTCGAGATCGCGCGCACGCTCAAGGCCCACGGCGTCGACGTGGTTTTCGGCATTCCGGGCGTCCACAACATCGAGCTCTATCGCGGCCTGGAGGCGGCCGGGCTGACCCATGTCCTTGCCCGCCACGAACAGGGCGCGGGTTTCATGGCCGACGGCTATGCCCGCGCCACCGGCAAGCCGGGGGTGGCGTTCGTGATCACCGGACCGGGGCTTTGCAACATCATGACCCCGATGGGGCAGGCCTATGCCGACTCGGTGCCGATGCTGGTGATATCGTCCTGTCTGGACGAGACCGCGGCCAAACAGGGGCAGCTTCATCAGATGAAGGACCAGTGCGGCGCGGCGGCCTGTGTGTGCGACTGGTCGCAACAGGCGCAAGGCCCCGACAGTGCCACGCGGCTGCTGGATCGCGCATTTGCGGAATTCGCGTCGCAACGACCGCGCCCCAAGCACATTCAGGTTCCGATCGCTGATTTGAGCCAGCCGGTCGGCACCTTGTCCGCACCAATGGGCCGGGATGATGCGGCGCAAACACCCGTTCCCGGCGATGCCGATCACGCGAAACTGGCGATGTTATTGGCACGGGCCCGGCGTCCGCTGATCATCCTTGGGGGTGGGATCAGACCCCAGCCTAAATTTGATTTCGGCGCGAAATTCAGCCGCTTGGGGATTGCCAGTTTTACCACATATGCCGGTCGCGGGTTGATCGCGGACGACGAACCGTTGCACTTCGGCGCCACGCTCGGCCGCCCGGACAGCGAAAAAATTCTTGCGTCGGCTGATCTTGTGGTGGCCGTCGGCACCGAATTGTCCGAGACCGACCTGTGGCGGGATACCCTTGGTCATCGCGCGCAACTGGTGCGGATCGACACCGATCCCGCCGTGCTTCAAGACCGGCACAACGCCGCAATAGCGATCCTTGGCGATGGTACGCAGGTTCTCGCCAAGGTTTTCCGTGCGCTCAAGGGACAAGCACAAAAGAACGGTTGGTCGAGCGCCGAGGTCGCAAGCGCACGTTCCCGCTGGCGGGCCGAGGCGGATGCCGACCGGCCCGGCATCGTGCCGGTCTGCGATGCCATCCGTGCCGTGGTTCCGGGCGAAACGATCTTTTATTCCGACATGACCCAGTTTGCCTATGTCGCCACCGAGGCCTATCCGATGCCTCTGCGCGGCGCGCGTGGCCTGTGCCAGTGGCACCATCCCACCGGTTTCGGGACGCTGGGCTATGCCGTGCCCGCGGCGATTGGCGGCAAGATCGCGCGGCCCGACGTGCCGGTGATTGCCATCGCAGGCGACTACGGATTCCAGTATACGATGCCCGAACTGGGGGTTGCGGTCGAACTGGGGCTAAGCCTGCCGATCCTTCTGTGGGACAACGGCAAACTGAAAGAGATCGAGGATTGCATGTCCGGTGCCCAAATCGCACCGACCGGCGTCGTCGCACGCAACCCCGATTTTATGAAACTGGCCTCGGCGTTCGGGGCACGGTCGGCAGAACCCGGCGATCTGGCGGCGTTTCGGGACGCGCTGGCCGATGCGCTGGCGGCGAACTTACCCACGCTGATCCGTGTAACGCCCGCGATCAGCGGTTAGACCGGGATCGGTGTGTGCGCGGCCCGCACCACCCCTCTGTCAGTTCCAGCACGACACCTTGACGGTGAAATCCCCGGCCATGAACGCCAGATCCTCGGCATCGACCGCGTCAAATGCGGTGGAACGCCCAAAGGTCACGCCATGGCGCTGCAGCAATTCCATGATCAAACCGGACTTGATGGCAAAATTCACGTATTCCGGCAGGTTGGCGTCGGCTTCGGGTTTCAGCAACTGCATCCCGATCACCGCTCCCCGGTCATCCAGGACAGGTCCGCCGACATCGCCGGCCTCAAGAAAGGCCGATACCCTGATTTCGTCCTCGTTCCCCATCGCCCCGCTGGTCGCGGTCAGGGTGCCGTAGTTCAGCGCGGCAATTTCCATGACATCGGGAAACGAGAATCCGGCGACCGTGATCTCGGTGCCGATCTGCGGTGCCTCGTCGGAAAACAGCGCGAACGAGGCGGGCGTATAGGCGGATTTCGGGCGCAGCACGGCCAGTTCCATGCGGGGATTGTTTGTCACCACCTTCAGGTCGACATCCTCGCCGATCGTGATCCGGCGGCAGGATTCAACGTTCGAAGAATGCGTCAGAACGAATCCGTCTGCGGATATCAGGAAACCGGACGCCGATCGCGTTGGCGCCAGCGTTTCGATGCCGGTGGTCAGATCAAGCGGCTCTTCGTCGCCCTGCCCAAAGCCCAACGTCTCGTCCAGCACGTAATTGTCCAGCGGTGAAAAGCTGTTGTACATCGCCGTGACCAGAGGTTGCATTTCGCTGTCCCGTTCCGGTTTCCAGACCAGCGTGAACCCCTTGACCAGCCCGTTGGTGGTTCTGGCATAGGTGTACGAGACCACTTCGTCGTTGCGCCCCGACAGCACAAACCAGTCGCGCTTGCGCACCCGGTAGCCTTCGGGCGGGATATAGTCGAAGGTTTCCATGATGTCATAAAGGCTGCGCAAGGTATCGCGCCCACCTTCCTGGCTGATCAGCATGGCCCGTGTGTCGCTGTTGCCCCGAGGTTTGAAATGAACGAAGGGCGGTTCGAATTCGCTGAAGACGACCAGGTTGACCGGCATCAGCATCTCGATCCCGGCATCCAGATTGCGCACCGTCTGAACCCCCAGCCGCCCGATGATGTCGTCGTAACGCTTTTTCAGGAGCAGGACCTGCGTCTCGGTCAGATACCCCGTGGTCTCGTAACCTTCGCGTTCCTGAAAGCCGCGGATCGCGGCGCGGGTACCGCGCCCGTAGGATCCGTCGATGGCTTTGTCGTAATCGCCGGTCCAGACCATGTAGGTCTGGTATTGCTTTTTCTGATCGCGGGTCCAGCCCCGCTCGTTCGCTTGGGTCGCTCGCAGGTCGGGATCGGGAATGGGCGCATCGGGATCGACGATTTCGGCGGCCTCTTCCGGCAATTCGGGTTCTGCCGCCGGTTCCGGCGTGGTGATGGCCACCTCTTCCGCTTCGGTAATCGTCCCGCCGGTTTCGCCGGCGGGCGGTTCAGTCGCACCGGGATCCGGTTCGGGTGCCGGTTCGTCAATGATCACCGTGCCGATGGTCGCCGCCGGGTCCGTGCCCGTTTCCGAGCCCGCATCGGTGCCCGCGTCAGCCGTCGCGTCCGGTTGGGCGCCCGGTTCGGTATTGGCCGCCAGCGGCCAAAGCTGGCTGACATGGGACGAACCCGAGGAAACCATGCTGTCCTGCGGAATCTGGTTCTGCGCCTTCAGGCCGGTCATCAGCGCCAGCGCTTCGTCGCGCTCAAACGGTCCCAGTACGATGGCGTACCAGCCGCTGGTGGTCAGAAAGGCGCGGGTTTCCGGAAAGGAAGCCGCGAAATCCTGCGCGCGGGCGTGGGTGTCGCGAATGGAGCGTTCGCTGGCCACCTGAATCCAGGCCTGCGCCAACGCCGTTTTCGGCATCAATGCCATTGCCATCATCAACCCCAGCGCCGCAACGGCCCAAAGCGATTTCTTGAAATATCTGTTTTGGAAACTCACAGCAGCCACCCCTGAAGACTCAACCCAGCACTTCGCGCGGCAAGTCTAGCAAATACGGGCCGAAATGCGCAATCGCATTACCCATCCCTGATTGACCCTTTCCAAGCTGTTGCCTATTGAGAACGCGCGCGACGCGCAGCGCACCCCGCCTGGCGGGAAAAAGGGACATTACGATGGTATCGGGCGGCAAACCGGCGAGTTTCCAGGAAGTGATCCTGCGGCTTCAGGACTACTGGGCGCGGGCGGGCTGTGCGATATTGCAGCCCTACGACATGGAAGTCGGCGCGGGAACCTTTCACCCGGCGACCACGCTCAGGGCGCTGGGGCCGAAACCCTGGGCGGCGGCCTATGTGCAGCCCTCTCGCCGCCCGACCGATGGCCGCTACGGCGAAAACCCCAACCGGTTGCAGCATTATTACCAGTTTCAGGTGCTGATGAAGCCCAGCCCGCCGGATTTGCAGGACCGTTATCTCGGTTCGCTCGCGGCGATCGGCATCGATATGGATATGCACGACATCCGCTTTGTCGAAGATGATTGGGAAAGCCCCACTTTGGGCGCCTGGGGGCTGGGTTGGGAGGTCTGGTGCGACGGCATGGAAGTGTCGCAATTCACCTACTTTCAACAGGTTGGCGGGCATGACTGTCACCCGGTTTCGGGCGAGCTGACCTATGGTCTGGAACGGTTGGCGATGTATGTTCTGGGCGTGGATCACGTCATGGATATGCCGTATAACGACCCGAATTCATCCGTGCCCATGTCCTATGGCGACGTTTTCCGCCAGAACGAACGCGAATACTCGCGCTACAATTTCGATACCGCCAACACCGATGCGCTGCTCCGGCATTTCGAAGATGCCGAAACGGAATGTGCCGCCATTCTCGCGGCGCCCGCGCACGACCCCAAAACCGGCCAGCCGATCATCATGGCCGGCCCGGCCTATGATCAATGCATCAAGGCCAGCCACCTGTTCAACCTTCTGGATGCACGCGGCGTGATTTCGGTAACCGAGCGGCAGGCCTATATCGGGCGGGTGCGCGGTCTTGCAAGGATGTGCGCCGACGCGTTCGTCAAGACACCCGCCGGAGGGAACGCAAGATGAAAGGTAAGATTCTGATGGGCGGAATGCTGGGTGTTGTCGCACTGCTTGGGGCAGGCATGTGGTATTATCAGAACTACGCCTACTATGACGTGTTTGAAAATCCCAATTTCACCGTGCGCCTGACCCGCGTGGGCAACGGGTTTCCCGCGCCGATACTTACGCGCGATTTGACGGTCCTGAATGCAATGACCAGCCCGCTGAAGTTTCGCGCCTGCTTCACGGTGCAGAATTCGATTCCCATGCTGACCGAGACTTTCGAGATTTACGAAAACCCGACCCCGCTGCGGTCGCCCGGTTGGTTCGAGTGTTTCGACTACGCACGGATCACCGAGGATCTGGACTCCGGCAGCGCCATCGCGTTTCTGGGCGAGCGCGATTTCAGCGATGGGGTCGACCGGGTGGTGGCGGTCTATCCGGACGGTCGGGCCTTTGCCTGGAATCAGCTCAATGACAAATACGCGAATTAGGGGATGATGGTCTTGATGCGCCTGAACTCGCTGTCACCGATCCATGTAGGGCGACCCGGACACCGGCGGGGCGGGGCTGTACATGCCTGATCTTCTGCTAGAACTTTTCAGCGAGGAAATCCCGGCGCGGCTGCAGAAACGCGCCAGCGAGGACTTGCAGCGCCTGATCACCAACGGTCTGGTCGACGCCGGACTGACCTACGAGGCCGCCGCCGCCTTTGCCACCCCGCGCCGTCTGTGCTTGCATGTGACCGGCCTGCCGGCCCGGTCGCCCGATCTGCGCGAGGAACGCAAGGGGCCGCGCGTGGATGCGCCCGACAGGGCGGTCGCCGGTTTTCTGCAGGCGACCGGCCTGACGCGCGAACAGCTCGTGGTGCGCGATGAAAAGAAGGGCCCGACCTATTTCGCACTGACCGACCGACCGGGCCGACCGGCGGGCGATATCGTGGCTGAAATCGTGGCCGGGACCATCCGCGCGTTTCCCTGGCCCACCAGCATGCGCTGGGGTGACGGAAATCTGCGCTGGGTGCGTCCGCTGCAACAGATATTTTGCCGGTTGTCCGATGATGCCGGGAACGAAGCGGTTGCGGTTTCGGTGGACGGCGTGCCGTGCCGGACTACGGTCACCGGGCATCGGTTCATGGGCGGAAAGCCGTTTTCGGTCACCTCGTTTGACGATTACGTCGCCAAACTGAAGGCGCATCATGTCATTCTGGACCCGGTCGAGCGCGCCGACCACATCCGTGCCGAGGCGGAAACTCTGGCCTTTGCGCAAGGCATGGAAGTCGTCGAAGACAAAGCGTTATTGACGGAGGTCGCGGGTCTGGTCGAATGGCCGGTCGTGTTGATGGGATCGATCGGGGCGGATTTCCTGGACCTGCCGGGCGAGGTATTGCAGACCTCGATGCGGGAGCATCAGAAATTCTTCTCTGTTCGCAACCCACGGACCGGGCGGATCGAGAAATTCATTACCGTCGCCAACCGTGAAACTGCCGACAATGGTGCGGTCATTCTGGCGGGGAACCAGAAAGTGCTGGCGGCGCGGTTGAGCGACGCCAAGTTTTTCTGGGAAAACGATCTGCGGGTGCCGCTGGCGGATATGGCCCGGACACTTGGCAACGTCACTTTCCACAACAAGCTCGGCTCGCAGGCCGAAAGGATCGACCGCATCGCCGCATTGGCGCGCGATATTTCCCCGATGGTCGGTGCCGATGCCAATCTGGCGGCGCAGGCGGCGCAGGTTGCCAAGGCCGATCTGGCAAGCGAGATGGTGGGGGAATTCCCCGAACTCCAGGGCGTGATGGGACGGTATTATGCCATCGCCGCCGGGTTGGACGATGCCGTGGCGCTGGCTTGTCAGGAACATTATTCGCCGCTGGGGCCGGGGGATAGGGTCCCAAACGCACCGGTTTCGGTGGCCGTGGCGATGGCCGACAAGATCGACATGTTGACCGGGTTCTGGGCGATTGACGAAAAGCCGACCGGCAGCAAGGACCCGTTTGCGCTCAGACGTGCGGCGCTGGGGGTTATTCGGCTGGTTCTTGGGAATGGGCTGCGATTGAAGATTGCGCAGATTGTGGATGGTCTTGCGCCGGTCATCCCCGTGCAGGCAGGGACCTCCCACGTCGCGCCCGTCTCCGAAAAAGGTCCCCGCCTGCGCCGGGATGACGGCAATATTGCAACCGATCTCCTTGCCTTCCTCCACGACCGCCTCAAGGTCCATCTGCGCGAGCAAAAAATCCGCCACGACGTCATCGATGCTTGTCTCGCCATGCCCGGCAACGACGACCTCGTGCTGCTGGTCGCAAGGGCGACTGCGCTCAACGATTTTTTGGGCACCGACGATGGCGATAACCTGGTGCAGGGGTTCAGACGCGCCAACAACATACTGACGCAGGCCGAGGCGAGCGATGGCGTCGCCTACGAGGGCACGCCCGAGGTAAGGTTCGCCAAGGATGCCAGCGAAACGGCAATGTTCAAGGCGCTCGACAAAGCCGAGGCCGCCATTGCACCCGCGCTCAAGGCCGAAGATTTCGCCGCCGCCATGACGGCCATGGCCGCCCTGCGCGCGCCGATCGACGGGTTTTTCGAGGCTGTGCAGATCAACACCGATCACCAGATCACCCGCCGCAACCGGCTGTGTCTGCTCCATCGCATTCGCGCCGTGATGGGACAGGTCGCCAGGTTCGAGGCGCTGGAAGGATAATTCCCCAAGGGGGCGTGCTGTGCGCACGCCCTTCCGTCTCTGGAATGCCGCAGCGCAGCAATTTTGCTTGCCAGCGCAGCATTTCGCCCTATTCTGGCGGGAAACAGAAAGAGCCCCGATGAGCGAACCCGCCGGAATTCAACGGCTTGGCAAAGACGCGAATGTCGACGCGCACTGCTTTGGTGCCCGCGCCGCCCGGCTGGCCAAATTGCGGCAACTGGGGCTTCCGGTGCCGCTGGCCTATGGCATTTCGACCGATGTCGTCCGACGGATCGCGGCCGGACAGTTGCCCGATATCACCGCACTGCTGGCCAATTTCGGCGAGCGCGGCATCGTTTCGATACGGTCAAGCCCGGTCGAACGGGCCTGGGGCGGGCCCGAGACTCTGCTCAACATCGGGCTGAACGCCGATATCCACGGCAAATTGCGTCACCGGCTGGGCGACGCGGCAGCCAACGCGCTATATGCCCGGTTCGTGCAGGAATATTCGATCCACGTGGCGCGACTGGACGCCGAGGCTTTCGCCGGCATCGGCACGCCCGCGGATGGCACCGCCGAAACGCTGGACGCGTCGCTGCAGATTTATGCCGCCGAAATGGACGAACCGTTTCCCCAGGATCCGGTGCAGCAGATGGGCCATGTCCTGCGTTCGCTGGCGCGCGCATGGGATGGCACGTCGGCGCAGTTGCTGCGTCAGGCGCGCGGCGCGCCCGTTGATGCCGGGCTGGGCCTGATCGTGCAACGCATGGCGCTGGGTCTTGGTGCCGGGCAGAGCGGCGCGGGCGTGGTCCAGTTCGTCAAACCCTCCACCGGGGAACCCGCCGTGCGCGGACGGTACATGCCCGAAAGTCAGGGGCGCGATGCCATCGCGGCGGGAAAGGCGGCGGCGTATATCGCCAGCGACAAGCGCGGCGTCGCGCTCGAAGACCTGCTGCCCGGCGGTCTGAAGGAAATGCGCGCCTTCGCGGAAATCGCCCGGATGGGCTGCCGCGATGCGCTCAGGTTCGAATTCACGCTGGAGGACGGAAAAATCTGGCTGCTGGATGCGGCCCCGGCGGATCGCAACCCGCGCGCGGCGGTTCGAATCGCGGTCGATCTGGCCAACGACGGTGCGATCAGCCGCAAATCGGCCCTGCTGCGCGTAGAGCCGCGCAATTTGCAGCAATTGCTGCATCCGCAGGTCGACCCCGAGGCCGCGTGCGACGTATTTGCCAACGGGCTGGCCGCCAGTCCCGGTGCCGCTTCGGGGCGAATCGTGTTCTCGGCGAACGCCGCGCAAGCCTCGGCGGCCCGCGAAGAGCCGTCGGTTCTGGTGCGCGTCGAAACCAGCCCCGAAGATATTCGCGGCATGCATGCGACCAAGGCCGTCCTGACCGAACGCGGTGGCATGACCAGCCACGCCGCTGTCATCGCGCGCGGTCTGGGCCTGCCTTGCGTGGTCGGGGCTTCGGGCATGTCTCTGAATTTCAAAGAAAAAACCTTGGCGACGTCGGATGGCCGGGTGTTCCACGAGGGCGACACGATCACCGTGGACGGGACCAACGGCCTTGCGATGGCCGGCGAGACAGCGATGGTGCGCCCCGATCTCGACGGGGCGTTCGCCACGCTGATGGGCTGGGCCGACGAATTCCGCGATATCAGCGTACGCGCCAATGCCGACACGCCCAGCGACGCCCGTATCGCCCGGATTTTCGGGGTCGACGGAATTGGCCTGTGCCGGACCGAGCACATGTTTTTCGAACAGGACCGCCTGACGGTGATGCGCGAAATGATCTTTGCCGATCATGGCGCCGACCGTCGCGCGGCGCTGGAACGCCTGTTGCCGATGCAGCGAAGCGACTTTGCCGAACTGTTTGAAATCATGCGGGGATTACCGGTCTGCATTCGCCTGTTCGACCCGCCGTTGCACGAATTCCTGCCCCATTCCCGCGAGGCGATGCAGGAACTGGCCGAGGCGATGGACCTGCCGGTCAGCCAGGTGATTGCCCGGCGCGAAGGTCTGGCCGAATTCAATCCGATGTTGGGGATGCGCGGCGTACGGCTGGGGATCACGGTGCCGGAAATCTACGAAATGCAGGCCCGGGCGATTTTCGAGGCGACCGTTCAGGTATCGCGCAAGGGCGATGCGGTCGTGCCCGAAATCATGATCCCGCTGGTTTCCGCCGCGCGCGAGGTGGAACTGGTCAAGGGGCGCATCGATGCGGTTGCCGCGGCCGTAAGCCGTGAAACCGGCACCGTGTTCACCTATCGGCTGGGGGCCATGGTAGAAACGCCGCGCGCCGCGCTCAGGGCGGGGGATCTGGCGGCAAATTGCGCGTTTCTAAGCTTTGGGACCAACGATCTGACGCAGATGGCCTATGGGCTAAGCCGCGATGACAGCGGCCGGTTCATGCGCGAATATGTGAACCAGCAGGTCTTTGCCGAAGACCCGTTTCACACGCTGGATACCGATGGAGTCGGTGAATTGCTGCTGCTTGCCAGCGAACGGGGCCGCAGCGCCAACCGTGATGTGGTCCTGTCGGTTTGCGGCGAACATGGCGGCGACCCGGATTCGATCGGCTTCTGTCGGGCGGCGGGGTTTGATTACGTGTCCTGCTCGCCCTACCGGGTGCCCATCGCCCACCTGGCTGCGGCGCAACATGCGGTGCGGGAAACCCGCAAATCCACCGAAGATCTGGTGGTGAAATAGCGTTCCGATACTAAATGGCGGAAATCAAAGCAATATTCGCGGTGTCCGGGCCTGGTTGAAAATGCAAAGACCGTTACGCCGATAAAGACGGATAGTTGCGGTTTCGACACGAAACGGCCTTCGACCCTGCCGCGCGCCTATTAATTTCAAGCCAAACCTGCAATTCAGGCGCTGTCGGGGCCTGGTTGGAAATGGCCATGCACGATGTAGGGGTAGGGTTGATGCGAATCTCTCTGGCTGCGGGGGCTTTCCTTGTTCTGCTGTTGACGGCGGGCGGTCAGGTCGTGGGCGAAGGTGCGTTCAGCTCCACCAGCTACCTCGGCGACCCGGTCAACGATCAGATCGTGACGATGCTGGGACAGGAAACCTCAGCCCTCAGGCGCGCGTCCAGCGAACGGTTGCTGGAACTGGCCAGCCCATCGCCGAAACGGGTGAAACGCGGCTGGCTGTTCGGTCGGCGCAAGGCGGATTCGGTGGACAATTACCCGCATAGCTTTGCGTCCTTGTCGCGAAAACCGGCGGCAAGGGGTGGCAAGCAGTGGCGATGCCTGTCCGAAGCGCTTTATTTCGAGGCGCGCGGCGAAAGCGTCAAGGGCCAGTTTGCCGTCGCCGAAGTGATCCTGAACCGGGTCGACGCGCGAAACTTTCCCAATTCCGTCTGCGGCGTGATCGGGCAGGGAACCGCCAAGGGCAAGCACCGGTGCCAGTTCTCGTATAAATGCGACGGCAAGAACGAGGTGATCACCGAACATCGCTCGTATCAGGTGGCCGGAAAAATCGCCCGTATGATGCTGGATGGTGAGCCGCGCATCCTGACCAAGGGCGCGACCTTCTACCACGCGACCAGCGTCAATCCGACATGGGCGCGCGCGTTCACGCGGACCGCCGTGATCGGGGTGCACAAGTTTTACCGCGACGGCCGCCGGATGAGCGCCAACTGAACCGCGCGGCGGTCATCCCATATAGGTCTGCGTCACGAAAAACTGCCCGCAATAGGGGGCTTTCGCATCGAATCCGACCCCACCACCGACAAGCCGGTTGCCCGATTTCAGGAGGTTGCGCCGGTGCCCCGACGAATTCATCCACAATTCCACAACCCTGCGCGCCAGGCTGGCATAGGTGTGTCGTGGTATCGGAATGCCGTTATAGGAAAACCGGCAGCCGCTTGAGTCATTGATGCTGAACTTTTGTTCCGAAAACTGAAATCGCGACAGCGAGGCGATATTTTCAGACGCGGTCAGGAACGGCAGACGCGTCGAACGCACACGCGCGCCAAGCCGCCGTTTGCCCGGCACCGTCGAAACGTGGGTCAGTTTCCCGGCCTTAGCCATCCATTGACTGTGCCGTGCCGCGATCCCGGTGATTTTCGGTGCGACCGCCAGCTTTCTCTTGCCGCGCTTGCAGCGCTGATAACTCGCTTCGCGCGCGATCGCGTCGGAAAACAGGGCCTGATCGATGCCGCTGGTAGGAACTGCCTGCATTTGCGAGGATGAATAATGCGGCTGGACGCAGGCCGAAACCGCGGGCGCCGCCGCCAGCAACGCGGCAAGCGCGATGACCGGGATACTTGGTCGATACATGGGGTACTCCAAAAAACTACGCGTCTGAGTAACAAATCGGAAAGGTCTTTGACAAGGCGTGCAATTTCACGGCCTTTCTGTGCCGATTCCGGGGAATATTTCCTTGTTTGGAGCGTTGTGCGCTAGTAACAGGGCGCGGTGAACGAAGTTGCTTGATCCAGGGAGCGGTTCATGAGCGACGAAACCACATTGGCATTTGCGCCGCCACACGCGCGATCCGTCGCCACCGGCGGGCCGGATGCGCTGGACCGGATTTCGGTGCGCGATTACCTGCGCGAGGTCGAGATCGGTGCGTTTCAGGCCGAACGCGGCGTCACGCAGCGCATCCGTTTCAACGTCGTGCTCGAAGTTTCTCGCCACGCAGCGGCGCAGTCGGACGATGTCGATCAGGTGCTTTCCTATGACACGATCATCGAAGCGATCGATGCCCAGTTGCAGACCGAGCGGATCAACCTCTTGGAAACATTGGCCGAACGGATCGCCGAGCGGGTGCTGGAAAACCCGAAATCGGTCCGCGCATTCGTGCGGATCGAGAAACTGGACCGCATTCCGGGCACGCTGGGTGTCGAGATTGCGCGCGCCCGGATCGAGGGCGCGAACGTCGTGCGCCCGATCGCCACCGAAAGCCAGAAGGCCGATGAAACCGTCCACCCGCTGGTGGTGTTTCTGCCCAATCCGGTGCTGTATTCGGCCGATCTGCCCGATTGGCTGAACGCCATTGCCGGCAACGCCCTGCCAGCGATCATCTGCGTCGAGCCGGTGCCGGGTAATGCGCCGGTCGCGCGGGTGGCGGCGGCGAACCGGCGGATCGGATTGTTGAGCATTGAACAAAATGCCTGGATATTGGCCGGACGCGACCGCCGTTGTGTCGTGGTGGACAGCCGGACCGAACTGGACTGGGCCATGAAGCACGGGCAATTGTCGGTCTGGGCGCCATCGAAAATCGTGCTTGATGCGGTCGAGGGCCCGAAAACCGGCGCGACCGCCGCGCTGGACCTCGCACAGTGGTTCGCATCGGAATTCTCGGCCGACCGGTTGGTGATTGCAGGGGGTATCGCCGACGAAACGCCCGACGGCGTGCGGTTCGTTGCGGACCCCGTTGACCTTTGAACGCGGATGCCGGGCCCCGAATATTACCGTCCCCTCGCCGTTCCGGACGCTGTGCGGCCCGATGCCGCCCAGCCACTGGCCGGGGGGGCAAGCTGGTTCAGCCACGCGCAGGTTCTGCGGCGGGATGGTGCTGCCAGAATCATTCCAGCCGACAATATTCCGCCCGACATTCTGCAAAACCTGACCGGCCGGCGCGCGCCGGTGCTTGGCCTGACGCTGGAACGCGCGCGGCTGATGGGGGTCGTCAACGCCACGCCCGACAGTTTCTCGGATGGCGGGCAGTTCGCCGATGCCGGCGCCGCGATCGACCACGCGCGGGCATTGCTGGAACAGGGGGCGGATATTCTGGATATCGGTGGCGAATCCACCCGCCCGGGTTCCAAGGCGGTGGATCCGGATACCGAGTCCGACCGCGTCATTCCGGTGATCCGGGCGCTTTTCAAGGAATATCCGGCGAACATTTCGGTCGATACCCGCAAGGCTGGTGTCGCCGCCCGTGCCATCACCCATGGCGCGCGAATGATCAACGATGTCTCGGCGCTGGAATATGATGCCGACATGGCCAAAGTCGCGGCGACGTCTCCGGCCGCCGTCTGCCTGATGCACGCGCAGGGCGACCCCAGGACCATGCAGATCGATCCGGTCTACGACGATGTCTTGCTGGATGTTTACGACTACCTCAAGGCGCGCATCGCGTTTTGCGAGGGGTTGGGCATAGCACGCGACCGCATCGTCATCGATCCCGGCATCGGCTTTGGCAA
>Ga0114932_10000321_pt1 | contig 57015 bp, 40 predicted proteins | sample 2SBtaG_2_FD_87286 | JGI IMG/M metagenome (GOLD analysis project Ga0114932, IMG submission 87286) | Deep subsurface microbial communities from Kolumbo volcano to uncover new lineages of life (NeLLi) - 2SBTROV12_ACTIVE470 metaG | ecosystem: Environmental > Aquatic > Marine > Volcanic ...
CACACCGTCGCCATCGTCGTCGTCGTCGAGCCAGTCCTCCGTGCCGTCATCGTCGGTGTCGCCGCGACCTTCGTCCGCGGTGGGCACGCCGTCGCCGTCGTCGTCGGGGTCGGTCGGGTCGCCGCCGAGTGCGAGCTCGTCCGCGCTGTCGATCCCGTCGGCGTCGTCGTCCGCTTCGAGCGCGTCGTCGACGCCGTCTCCATCGCTGTCGCGCCCCAGCTCGTCCGCGCTGAGCTGGGTGTCCCCGTCGTCGTCGGTGTCGAGCAGGTCGTCGGTGCCGTCGGCGTCGGTGTCGCCGCGCACGCTCTCGGTCAGGTCGTCCTGCCCGTCGCCGTCGGTGTCGCCGTCGGCCGGGTCGCTGCCGAGGGCGACCTCGTCACCGTCCGACAAGCCATCCCCATCGCCGTCCGACGAATCCGGGTCGGAGCCGTGCGAGCAGAGCTCGTCGATGTCCGCGAGACCGTCGCCGTCGCTGTCGGTGGCGGCGTCGTAGACGTCGATCGCAGCGGTCCCGAGGTCGAGGGACTCGGCCCAGGTCCACGTGTCCAACCGAGCCTCGTCGCCGACCGACCCAGCGGCGTAGCTGCCCCAGCCGCGGGAGCCCCCCGACGGCCCACTCGAGGTGCCGCCCACCTCGGTGTCGTCCCAATACAGGGCGAGGGCTGCGCTGCCCCCGGCGGCGTCCTCGAGGCGGGCTCGAAGCTCCGACACGGTCTCGAGATCGCTCGCCACCAGGTGCAACTCGCCGACCGTGAGCCAACCGTCGCAGCTCAGGGCGCCGGCCGCCACGGCGGCTTCGTCGGCGTCCAGGCCGTCCCACGCCAGCTCGGTCTCGCCTGGCGTCACGAGCGCGGCGAGGTGCAGATCGGTCCCGTCGCTCACGTCGGCCACGCCATCGCCGCTCAGGTCGCAGACCACATGGAGCCGCGCCTCGACGTCCGTCTCGAAGCGAAAACGTCCCGTGAGCACCGACGGCGCGAGCGCCGAGCACGCCTGATCGCCGGCGGCGTAGCTCAGGCCCCCGCTGGTGGTGGGCGCGGCCAGGTCGTGCGCCGCCCGCTCCGGAGAGGCCAGGTAGAGCGGAACATCACCTTCGAAGCGGGTCCCGTCGAGCGCCTCGCTGCGGCCTTCGAGCCCGACGGTGTCGGCGCTGAGCTCCCACGTGAAGCCGGCTGAGCCGTCGAAGCTGACCTCGATGACGCCGTCTGCGTCCTGGCCGCTCACCCAGGCGTAGAGGTCGACGTCGTGCTGGTGGGCCGTGTCGAGGCCCCCGTCGTCGAGGTACCAGCTGGTGGCGAAGACCCGTCCGCCGCTGGCTCCGACCACGCTCACGTCCCAGCTGCTCTCGTCGTGCGAGAGCGCCAGGCTGTACACGCCGGCGTCGAGCACCACGCTGTCCTGGTCGGCCAGCACGGCGACCAGGGCGTCGGACGCGTCGTACACGGTGAGCGACCCGTCGCCGCTCCAGCTCAGCTCCTCCCCGTCTCGGAGCACATCGACTCCGAGCCCGGTCAGCGCCCGCACGTCGAGGCCGGAGAGCGCATCCCCCTCCGCCAGCGCCAGCGCACCCAACAACACGATCACGGGCCGACCCCCGCCGGGAAGCTGAGGAACGATGGCTCGCTGGGCACGCCCACGAAGCCGACCTTGTCGATGGGCGCGACACGCCACCAGAGCCCCGGCACCCGGTAGGGCACGTAGAGGCGACCGGGGTCCCAGGACTCGGTGGGCACCGTCTGCGCCACCACCACCTCGGCGAAGTCGGGCGAGGTCGCGATCTCGACCCGGTAGTAGAGCGCGCGTCGGATCTCGGTCCAACGGAAGTCTGGCGCCCGGAGCACGGAGCCGTCCTCCGGGCGCACCAGCACGCCGGCACGCAGCAACATCGTAGGAGCCTCCGGAGCCGAGCCTTCGGCGATGCGCGTCGCCTGTCCCGCCGCGAGGTCGAGCCGCGCACCCTCCCCGTAGACCGTGACGTCGTGGCTCACGGCCTCGGTGCGCGTGGCGCCCTCCTCCACCGCCACGCGAAACCCGCCCGCGTCCCCCGTGGCGACCGCGGTGGGCGTGACGACCGTGACGGTGCCCGGGTCGTCGTCCACGCTGATCACGCTGACCTCACCGGTGGCCACGCGGATCAGCGAGCTGCGCCGTCCCGGCTCGGCGGTCAAGGCATCGACCGAGAGGCAGGTCTGGGGAAACAGCGCCACGTCGTCGTGGTTGGGGCTGTCGAGCGCGACCGAGAGCCGGATGGTCGCGAAGGCGTCCTCGTCGACGCAGACCGTGGCGCCCGTGGGGAGCGGCGCGCCGGTCACCAGGTTCAGGCGCTCCCCGCTCGCCAGGGTGACGCTGCCCTGTCCGGAGAGCGAGACCACCCGTGCCTCCCGCGCTTCGGACCCTGGACCGGGGATGAGCAGGATCTGCCCCGGCTCCAGCTCGTCGGTGTGCAGCTCGTTCAGGGTTCGGATGGCCTCGGCGAGGTCGGGATCGCCCAGACGATCCGCGAGCGCGGTGACGGTGTCGCCCTGCTGCACCACCATCGGTGTGCCCGCCAAGGCCAGTCCGATCCACAGGATCATCCGTCCTCCCACCCACGCGAGATGGGCACGATGATGCAGCTCCGTTGGTTCGCAGTCTCCATCTCCTCGGGCACCTCGGGTGGGGGCACGATCTCGATGCGGTCGCGCGGGATGCCGGCCCCCGTCATGGCGCGCTGCACCTCCTTGCCCCGCGCCCGAGCGAGCTTCTGGTTCGCGCCGAAGTCGCCTTCTGGGGAGAAGCTGCCCTGGAGCTCGAAGCCCCAGTTCCCCACCGTCTCGGCGTAGAAGGCGATGTCCCGCTGCGCCTGTGCTGTGAGCACCGAGGAGCCCACCTCGAACTGGATGATGAGCCGATCGGGTGGCGGGCTGCGAACCCAGGCCGCGTAGCCATCGCCGACAGCCGTGGTCAGGTCCACCACGCGACCCGCACCCTTGACCTCGACGCGGTGAGGTCCTTCCGGCGCGGTGAGGATCGCCAGCCCGTCCGTCCCCACCGGGATCTGGCGACCGTCCACGAAGACGTCGTCCCCCGGCTGGGCGACCACCACCACGGTGCCCTGGCTCGGCGCAGGCTTCAGCGGCACCGGCACGGGCTCCGTGGGGCCGCCCTCCACCACCCTGATCTCGGCGGGCAGGTAGCCGGGAGCCACCACCCGCACGGGGTCTCCCGGCTCGAGGTGCTGCAGGATCTCCAGCGCCTCCTCCGCGGGGAGCCACTCGCAGATCGGATGCGGCACGAAGACGAGCGCGTCGTCGGGGTTGGCGTCGAGCGGAGCGATGGGCGGCTTGACCTCCTCCTCCACGACCACCGGGGGCTCGAGGACCGCCGGGGGTGCCGCGATGCGGAAGCCCACCGTGAGCAAGGCCGCGGGGTCCAGCCCGGCGCCCAACGACACCCGCGCCGCGGCCCGGGGCCTCAGCCGCTCGTCCCGCTCCCACTCGTAGGACGCTCCGGCCGTCAGGCGGGCGCCGACGGCGCCATCCACCCCGCCCTGCGCTCCGAGGAGACCGCCCAGTCCACCCTCCGATCCGATGCGAGCGTCGAGGGCGAACAGTGCGATCGCGCCTCCGGGGCCAGCCCCGAGCACAGCCGACGGCTCGAACCCGAGCCAGGGGGACAGGGGCGCGGACACGCCACCGCTGAGCACCGGAGCGTTGTCGCCGCCGTCGCTGCTGCTGACGACCCGGCCGCCGACGTCCACGGTCCACTGGGCGGCGGTTGCGAGGCCGATCCACGCCATCATCCGCCCGTTCTCCAGCCGTTCACCGAGCGCACGTTCTGCCCGCCGTCCCAGGAATACCGCCCGTCGAAGCCACGGCCGTCCTCGCGCACGACGATGTCGTAGCGGCCGGTCTCGTCATGGAGCACCAGGGTGCGGGTCCTGGGGTCGTAGTGCCCCGCCACGTCCTCGGTGGCTTCACCGCCTCCGCCGTTGTCGAGCGTGAAGGTTCCCTGCACGCGTTCGTGGCTTCCGGTGAGCACCCAGGTGGCCAGCTGACCGTCCATCGAGCCACCCCAGGCCCCGAAAGGCGGGTCTAGGAGCGACGCCTCCGAGCTCGGCGCGGGCGCAGCCGACGGTGGTTCCGAGGGCACCGCTCCTGCGGGCTCGGCGGCTGGGGCCTCGTGCTCGGCGGTCGGCAGCGGTTCCGGCCCGGCCTCGGGCCTGCGCGCAGGCTCGACGAGCGCCTCGGGGGGTGGCACGTCGGGCAGCGCCTCGGAGACTCCGTCGGCTCCCGGATCGGTGGGTGTTTCGGGCAGGTCGACCAGCGCCACGGAGGGCACCGGGGTGGCTGACGGTGGAGCTTCGTCCGCGGCCGGGAGCTGCCGCTGCGGGTTCCAGATCGACACGGCGGCCGCGCCCACACTGACGAGGACCATGACCGCCACCAGCCACCGCGCCATGCCCGGGCCCGGGTCGTCCCCGGGTGGCGACTCCTGCCAGGCGGCAACGTCGATGGGCGGATCGACGCCGGCGGGCGCCGAGGCCGGCTCGTCCGCGGGCGGCGCGAGGAAGGCAGTGTCCCCCCGTGCCGCGCCCGGAGCGACCAACGTCGGGTAGGCCACGGCCTCGGCGACGTCGAGGAAGGTCAACGACTTCTTGAACTCGGCCGCGGGTGGCCCTGGGAGCTCCTCGCGCCGCGGCATCACGATGCGGTGCTCGGCCGTGACGAAGCGCTTGCTGGGCTCGGGGAAGTTGTGCGGGTCGAGGGGGTCGAAGGCTGCCAGCGGCGTGCTCGACGCGCCCTCGAGCGCCACCCGCATGTCGGCCGCCATGGCCCGTGCGTCCTGGTAGCGCTCGCTCGGGTCGTAGCGGAGCGCCTGCTGCAGGATGTCGATGAGGTCGTTCGGCAGCCCCTGCCACCGATCGCTCGCCCGGTCGGTCACCGCGAACAGGTCGATCGGCGACGCCCCCGTGAGGAGGTTGTACAAGGTGCAGGCCACGCCGTACAGATCCGCCGACGGCGCGACATGCCGCGCGTTCACGCGCTGTTCGGGCGCCATGTAGGCGAACGACCCCATGCCCACGTTCGTGCGCGTGGAGCGCAACGCGTCGTCGTTCGCGAGCATCGCGATGCCGAAGTCCGCGAGCAGGGCGGCGTGGCTCTCGGACAGCAGGATGTTCTGGGGCTTCACGTCGCGGTGGATGACGCCCTGCGCGTGGGCGGCCGCCAACGCGCTCAGCACCTGCACGCAGTAGCGAAGGGCCAGCTGAGGAGCCAGCGCGCCGCGGACGTCCACCAGCTGCCCGAGCGAGCCGCCCACGGCCAGATCCATGACGACGTAGTGGAACGCGCCGTCGACGCCGATGTCGTACACCCGGAGGATGTTCGGGTGGCTGAGCCGAGCCATCGCGCGCGCCTCGATGACGAGCCGCTCGGCGAGCTGCTTGTGCCGAGCAGAGCCCGTGGCCGCGATGATCTTCACCGCTCGTTGGACGCCCAGCATGGTGTCCTGGGCCCGGTACACCGTGGCACACGCACCCGTGCCGAGCACGTCCCCGAGCGTGTAGCGGCCGTCGGCGAGCTGGTTTGGGATGTCTTCCTGCCTTTTCCCAGGCCATTCTACGACCTGGGCCCCCTTGACGCGTCCAGGGCCTGGCAGGTGATCCCTTCGGGTCGCCGTCACGAAGGAGGTGCATGACGATCCTGTTGGCCCTGCTCGCTTGCGCCTCGACGCCGTCCCCGACGGCGGCGACGCGATCCCTGGACACACCGCACGTCGTGCTGCGCGAGGTCTTGCTGCCCGGAACCACCGACCCTGTCGACATCGAGCTCGCCGGCGGCAGCATCGTGGCGCTCGGTTCGGATCTGGACGCGTCGGGTGCCACGGAGGTCGCCGGCGACGGGCACTACCTCGCCCCAGCCTTCATCGACAGCCACGTGCACCTCGCCTACCTCCCCCGCGCCGCCGACATGGCTCGCGGCGGGATCGCGGCCGCCGTGGACCTCGCCTCCCCGGTGAGCTTCCTCGACACCCTGCCCGACGACCTGGAGGTCCTCGCGTCCGGCCCGATGATCACCGCAGAACAGGGCTACCCGACGCAGGGATGGGGTGCCGCCGGCTACGGCCTGGAGGTCTCGGACGCCGCCGGTGCCGAGCAGGCGGTCGCCGACCTGGTCGGCGCGGGGGCACGGCTGGTGAAGCTCCCGGTCACCTCGGAGCCGGTGCTGGACGACGACACCCTGGCGGCCACCGTCGCTGCTGCGCACGCCGTCGATCTGCCGGTGGCGAGCCATGCGCTGGGCGACGAGAGCGCGCTCCGAGCCGCGCAGGCAGGCGCCGACGTGCTCGCCCACACACCGACCGAGCCGCTCGGTGCCCAGTCGTGCGCCCTCTGGTCCGAGCGCGCCGTCATCTCCACCCTCCGCGCGTTCGGGGGTTCGGCGGCCGCCCGAGAAAACCTCGCCGAGCTGCACGCACGCGGCGCGGTCGTGCTCTACGGCACCGACTTCGGGAACACGTCGACCGCGGGTGTGGACGACCAGGAGCTCGCACTGTTGGCCGAGGCTGGCTTCTCCCCCGCCGAGATCCTGGCGATGGGCACCACCGCCCCCGCGAGCTTCTGGGGACTGGAGCACCTCGGGTCCGTCGAGGTGGGCAAGGACGCGAGCTTGATGCTCGTGTCGGAGGACCCCCTGGAGGACCCATCCGTGCTGGCGGCGCCCGACCGCGTCTGGATCCGGGGGCGCGAACCATGACTCACTTCGCCGGCAACTCGCCGGCGAGGAGCTTCGGCCAGTTGGCCTCGCCGAGCGCGATGTGCGCCTCCGTGTCGGCCCGCCACTTGGCCTGGATGTCGGGCGAGTAGTTCAGGTACAGCGCCCCCTCCACCACCGTCCAGGCGGTCGGATCGATGTCCGCCGTCCGCCCCTGGCTCACCGCCCAGGCACAGTAGCCGCCAAAGCGTGGCACGAAGCGCTCTGGCTCCGCCTCGAACACCGCCCGGTGTTCCGCGCTCGCAAAGCGCCACGTGGCGCCCCCGTACAGCGACACGTGGTCCGGGCTGCCGGCCGTGGCGACCGCGTCCTCGAAGTAGGCCACCACGTCGTAGCCGTCGACGGCCACGCCAGCGTCCAGGTTCATCGGCTCCAGCGCGAGCGCCACGGACCAGCTCAGGATCATGCGGTACCTCCTCGTCGCCCGAGTATGGTCTGCGTTCGAGGAGGCTGCATGTTCGCGTGGTGGCTGGCCTGCGCTCCGGTCAGCGTCGAGGGTGGCGTGGACACGGGGGACGCCGACGACGACGGCTACTACGCCGACGACTGCGACGACGACAACCCCCTGGCGCACCCCGAGGCCACCGAGCGTTGCGACGGCCTCGACAACGACTGCGACGGCGAGACGGACGAGGCGGGCGCGCAGGGTGAGCTCACCTGGTACCGCGACGCCGACGGCGACGGCTGGGGCACCACCGAGAGCACGATCGAGGCGTGTGAGGTGCGCGACGGCTTCGCCGCCGACCTCGGTGACTGCGACGACGAGGCGGCCGACGTGCACCCAGGCGCCGAGGAGACCTGCGACGGACGCGACCAGGACTGCGACGGCGTCGTGGACGACGGCGACGTGGAGGGGGGCTCCACCTGGTACCAGGACCGGGACGACGACGGCTTCGGCGAAGACGCCACGGCCACGACCTCGTGCGGCGAACCCGGACCCGACTGGACGGAGCAGGGCGGAGACTGCGACGACGATCACCCCGACGCCAACCCCGACGAGGACGAACAGTGCAACGACGGGGTCGACAACGACTGCGACGGCACCCTGAACGGCTGCGCCCTCGCCGGCGAGCTCGTGCTCTCGGAGGCCGCCGACGAGACCCTGCTCGGAGAGGCCAGCCACACCCGCGCCGGGAGTGCGCTGGCCACCGGTGAGGTGAACGGCGACGGCGACGCCGACCTGATCGTCGGCGCGGACGACCTCGACGACGGCGCCACCGGCGACGTCGGGGGCATCTACACGCTCCGCGGCCCGGTCGACGACGGCGGCGACCTCGCCGACCGCGGGAGCACGCACCGCGGCGTCGAGGAGGACGGCGCTGCAGGCGCCGCGGTGGCGTCGGGGGCGGACGTCGACGGGGACGGTCTGCACGACGTGCTGATCGGAGCGCCTGGCGCAGCCAGCGCGTACCTCCTGCTGGGTCCGCCGACGGCGGAGCGGCTGAGCGACGCCGACGCGTCGTGGTCCGGGACCGGAGAGCTCGGCTCGGCGGTGGCCTTGGTGTCGGACGGCACCAGCGACGGCTACGCGGAGCTCGTCGTCGGCGCGCCCACGGCTGGCCACGGAGGGGAGGTCCAGATCATCGAGGGGGGTACGACGCCCGGTGACGCGCTCGTCACCATCACGGCGGAGGACGACGACGATGCCTTCGGCGCCGCGGTGGTCGGCCTGCCCGACACCGACGGCGACGGCCTCGCCGAGCTGCTCGTGGGAGCGCCCGCCCACCGAGCGGGCGGGGACGACGCTGGCGCCGTGTACCGCTTCGGCGCCAGCTACGGCACCGCGGTCCTCGCCTCGGATGCCGACCTGAAGCTCGCCGGCGTGGCCGGTGACGGCGCCGGATGGGGACTGGCCGGTGGCGACCTGAACGGCGACGGCTACGCGGACGTGCTGGCCGGCGCGCCCGGCGCCGACGAGGGTGAAGCCGACGCCGGGGCCGTCTACGTGTTCCACGGGCCGACCGATGGCGCCTACTACCTGAGCGCGGCCGACGCGACGCTGCTCGGCCAGCGCGCCTACAGCTACGCGGGCAGCAGCCTCGCCGTGGTGCCCGACCAGTCGGGGGATGGCCTGCCCGACCTCGCCGTGGGCAGCCCCGACGCCGACGAGAACGGCGCCGGCTCCGGCACGATCTGGCTGGTGTCGGGTCCGGTGGAGGGCAGCACATCGCTGGAGGACGCGGCCGCCCTGGTGCTCCACGGAGATGGCGGCGCGTACGCTGGCCAGGCCCTGGCCGGCGGCTTGCTGGACGACGATGCCACCGGCGACCTCGCCGTCGGCGCGCACCGGGACGGGTCGGCAGGCACGGAGGCGGGCGCCGTGTTCCTGGTCTTCGGACTGGCCTTGTGACAGGATCGGCCGAGGCAGGGCGGGAGAGCGAGTGAGTGCCGAGGACGCGAGACGACACCGACTGTCGCTGCTGCGCAACTGCTGGGACCTGCGCAAGGATCTCGAGGACGCGGACTACCCCATGCTCGAGGCGTGCATGCGGCGGGTCGACGTGGAGGGCGGCGACCGCATCACCCACATCGAGCGCCCGAGCCAGGGCCTCTACCTGGTGGAGTGGGGCCTCGTCGCCATCACCCACCGCCCGGAGCTCCGAAGGGCCCCGATCAGCTATGCGCTTGGACCTCGAAGCCTCTTCGGCGAAGACTGCCTGACCGGCAACCACACCTCCGGCGCCAGCGCCGAGCGGGACTGCCGCTTGCACCTGCTCCGACTCGACCACCTGCGCGAGCTGGCGGAACGGCGGCCGAGCACCATCGGACGGATGCTCACGAGGCTCGCGGCGCTCCACCGCCTCATGCCGCGCCTCGCGAGCGCCGTGCGTCGCAACTCGTGCCTCCGCCACGTGCCCACCCGCCTGCTGTGGAGCATGTTCGAGGGGGCGTGGTTCGAGCCGAGCAAGGGCGATCTCGAGGCCGATCTGCCCGCTGGCCGGGTGATCTGGGCCCGAGGCGAGCACCCCGGTCGCATCGCGATCGTCGTGCGGGGGCGACTCCAGCGGCGGCTGCCGCGTGGCCCGTCGTACCAACCGGTCGGCACCGACGCGTGGGACGCGCTGGACTGCCCCGGACCCGACCAGGTCGTCGGCGACGTCGAGGTCATCACCAACGAACGCTCGCCCTACGACGTCGTGACCCTGGAGCCCACCCGGTTGTTGTGCCTCGAGCCACAGCGCTACCAGCAGCTCCTCGAGGTCTCCGACTCCTTCCGCCGCGCCGTGATCCAGGCACGACGGGATCTGCTCCCTCCCGAGCGCGCCGTGCCCGCGATCCTCTCGGATCCCGCGGAGGTGGTGCTGCTGACGGGCGGCTCCGACCACCCCGTGCACACCCTGACCTGCTGGCTCGCGCAGGCCCTCCGCAGCGACTTCGACGACGGCGTCACCGTGGTGCACGAGGGTGAGGGCACGGTGATGACCGGGTCCTGGAAGACCGTGTCGTCCGACGACGCCGGCCAGACCCTGGTCGACGCCGGGGAGCAGCTGCACGGCGCCGACACCGACTTCGTGCTCGTGGCGCGACCGCGCCGCGCCCTGACCGACGCGCTCAAGGGGCACGTGCACAAGATCGCGCTGTTGTTGGAGCCCGGCGACGAGGTCCCGGACGACATCTCGGAGACCAGCGCACCGCTCCTGGTGATCGCCGTCGTGCCCGACCCCGCCCAGGCCGACCAGCTCCTGGCGACCCGCCGGGTCGCACGTGGCGCCGTGCGTCTCCCGCGATCGGTGCTCGAGGCCGCACGTCGTGGCGGGCCGTGCCCACCGGAGCACCGAGCCCACGTGCAGCGACTTGCCCGCGCTGTGAGCGACCGCCGCGTGGGACTCGCCCTCGGCGGCGGCGCCGCGCTCGGCTTCGCTCACCTGGCGCTCTTGGAGGCCATCGAAGCGCGCGGTGTGCCCATCGACATGGTCAGCGGCGCGAGCGTCGGAACGACCGTGGGCGCGTTCTATTGTGCCCGGGGACTCGATGGCCTGGCCCAGCTCCTCGACCACGTCCGCGGCCTGGAGCGCGCCGGCACGCGCGGCTGGCTCAGCGGCGAGTTCTTGCGACGCTGGGTCGACACCGAGCTCGGCTCGGTGCGCTTGGAGAACCTGGCGGTGCCCCTGTTCCCGGTGGTCACCGAGCTGCACCACAAGGCCCAGCGCACCATCCGAAGCGGCACGCTCGGCTTCGGGGTGCGCGCCAGCGGCTCGCTGCCCCCCTTCACGCCGACCACGCTGGGCGACGAGCGGTACGTGGACGGGGGGGTCATCAACAACGTGCCGAACGACATCCTGGCCTACGAAGGCGCCGAGCTCATCGTGGCGTCCAACGTCATCCCGCCGCCCTCGAACCGCGCTCCCGTCGCGAGCTGGGCGGACACGTGGCGCTTCCCACGGGGTCACCGGGTGGTGCGGCTGGCCGACGAGTTCCTGGGCGTGCTCCGACGCAAGGACGACGCCATCGACAGCCTCAAGATCCTGATCCACGCGAGCGGCGACTGGATGCGCAACGACGCCGACGTGCGCTTCCAGGCGGAGCACGACTTCGGGCCGCTCGACTTCCACCGGGCCCACGAGATCCGACAGGCCGCCGCCGACTCGGAGGAGCTCGCCGAGGCCCTCGAGGACCTGTCCCGCCGGTGGGACACGCTCCGACGCGAACGCGGCGAGGGGCAGCTGCCGCGCACCCACCAGCTCGACGACGACCAGGCGGTGCTCGACCAGGCGGTGCTCGAGCAGGACATCACTTCCGCCGGAGCGAGCTGAGCCGTGCTGGTCTGGCTGCTGGCGTGCACGGGCGCCCCGTCCGAAGGGGCCGCTGACACGAGCCAGGAGCGCGATGGCGCTCCGGCCGACACACAGGTCGTCACCGACACCGACGCCGCCCTCGACACCAGCGATCCGTGCTCCGAGGCCATGACGGTCACGTGGAACAGCTGGGGGCGCGGCTTCCTCACCGAGTCGTGCCAAGGGTGCCACGCGTCCACGGCCACCAACCGCTACGGCGCGCCCGAGGAGGTCGTGTTCGACACCGTGGACGACGCGTGGGCGTGGTCCGACCGCATCCTGGCGCGTGCCGCGGGCGAGAACCCGTCCATGCCGCCCGCTGGAGGCGTCACCGACGACGACCGCACACGGCTGAGCTGGTGGCTCGCGTGCGGAGAGCCTGGCTCCTGATCAGCGCCTGACCGCCGCGAGCAGCGCAGGCGCGAGCGCGTTCGCCACGGCGGCGTGACCCTCCGCGTGGGGGTGGATGGCGAGGGTGCCCTGTCGGGCGGCGTCGGCTTCCGACGGGATGCACGGCGGCTCCTCCTCACCGTCCCAGACACCGCGCAGATCGGCCACGTCCGCCCCGGCGTCGATGAGCAGGTTGGCCATCAGATCGAGGTCCGACGCCATCCAGTTGCAGCGCGCGGTGGCGCGCTTCGAAGGCCGGCAGAAGGCCTGTCCAGGGGCAGGAAGCACCACCCTGAGGGTGCGCCCACCGGCCCTTTCGACAGCCACATCGAGCTGCCGCTGGGCCTCCACGAAGTCGTGCTGCCCACCGTGCCCGACGAAGCGACGAGGCGACTTCTCGACCCGACGGAGCCGGGTGAACCACGCGAGGTTCACCAGGTAGCTCCGTCGCGCCGCGAACCGGAGCACGCGCCCCTCGATGGTGGACGGAAAGGCGATGACCCCGTCGCTCACGCGCACCATGGCGCGGTCCTCGAGATCGTCGCCGGTCACCACCACGACCACCAGGTCGGGCCGTGACACCGTCAGCTCCTGGTGCACCGCATTGAGCGCCCCGCAGTAGCCAGCCGCGCTGAACGCGAGGTTGCGGAGCACCACGGTCACCTCGAGCTGAGCGGCCACCACGTCCGCCAGGCGGCGCGCGAAGCCCTGGCTCGGCGTGACCCCGAAAGCCTCCGTCACGCTGTCGCCCGCGAACCACAGCTCCAGCTCGGGGCCCTGGCCGACGCGGGTCAGCCGGAGCGACGGCGAAGCGCCCGATGCCTGCACGTGGTGGCAGCGGCCGGCGCCGTCCTCGCGCGGCTGCTGCCGCTCGAGCGCTTCGAAGACCGAGACCGCAAAGCCCGCCTGCTTGCCGGCCGCGAGGCTCGGGAGGGTCGCGTAGCTGGCGCGGAGCGCGGCTTCACCGCACGCCAGCCCCAGCACGAGGCCTGCAAAGACCAGGACCAAGCGTACAAACACCGCCTGAGCCTACCCCTCCTACCCCGGCGACGGAATGCTATGCGAAGGGCCACTGGGAGACACCATGGCTCGACCCACCCGCCGCACCGTCCTCCGCAGCGGCGCCGCTGGCCTCGCCGGCGCGTCCCTTCCCGCTTGCAAGGGCGAACCAGGCGGCGACTCCGCGACGGAGCCGGGACGGATCGATCACGTCATCGTGGTGATGATGGAGAACCGTTCGTTCGACCACTACCTCGGCAGCCTCACCGCCGCGGAGGGGCGCGACGACGTCGATGGCCTGACCGGCGCCGAGGAGAACCCCCTGACCGACGGCACGCCGGTGCAGGTCCACCACCTCGACCTCGACTGCCAGGCCGACCCACCCCACGGCTGGGGCGACTCGCACGACCAGTTCAACGATGGCGCCATGGACGGCTTCGCGTCGGAGCACGAGAAGCGTCATGGCGCGGACATCGCGTCGGAGGCGCTCGGCTACTACAACCGCGACGACCTGCCCGTGCACTACGCCCTCGCGGACGCCTACTGCCTCCCGCACCACTTCTTCTGCTCGGTGATGGGGCCGACCTGGCCGAACCGCTTCTATGGCCACGCGGGCACCAGCGACGGTCGAAAGGGCAACGACGTCCAGGAGGGGGCCCTCCAGTCGGAGAACGTGTACACGCAGCTGGACGCCGCGGGGCTGGACTGGGCGTACTACTACACCGACGTGCCGTTTCTCGGGCTGTTGGCCAACACCTGGGACGACACCCGCATCGCCCTGCTCGAGGACTTCTTCGACGCCGCGGAAGGGGGCCGACTTCCCGCCTTCACCTGGATCGATCCAGGCTTCAGCTACAACGACGACCACCCGCCGCACCATCCAGGGCTCGGACAGATGTTCCTCGCGACCATCTACGAGGCCCTCGCCCAGTCCCCTGCCTGGGAGCGCTGCCTGCTCGTGATCACCTACGACGAGCATGGCGGCTTCTACGACCACGTGCCGCCACCCACCACGCCCGACGATCACGCCGACGAGGGCTTCGACCAGATGGGCTTCCGCGTGCCGACGGTCTTCGTGGGTCCGTGGGTGAAGCAGGGCGTGATCGACGACGACCTCGACAACGCCTCCACCCTGAAGCTCGTGTGCGAGCTCTTCGGACTCGAGCCCTGGAACACGCGGATCGCCGGGGTCCAGAGCGCGAGCGTCTGCCTGGACGAGGAGCGCATGGCTGCAGGTGAGCCGCTCGAGCCGGTCACGCTGCCCGCCTTCGACGTGCCCGACGAGGAGGTGACCGAGGACTGCCAGTACGGCGTCGACAGCCTGGCGCGCGAGCCGGGCAGTCAACCCGAGCTGCTCGCCTGGGTGCAGGCCAACCAGCCGGAGCTGCTTCGCCTGGACCGCGGCGAGGTGCGCCGGCTGATGGCGAGTCAGGCCGCTCGGCTCGGCCTGGTGGACTGACCGCGGGCGGACAGATTCTGGTCTCCCCAGCCCGAGAACCCCGGTTAGCGCCTCACCATGGGGTTCTACGTCCACCGATCGAACCGGGCCGAGTTGCTCGCCGACGCGCTGTGCGACGTGCTCGCAGAGCCCCAGTCGGACCCCTTCGCCCGCGAGGTGGTGGCCATCCCCAGCCGGGGACTGGAGCGCTGGGTGTCGATGGAGCTGGCGCAGCGGCTCGGCGTCTGCGCCCATGTCGACTTCCCCTTTCCCGCGCGCTTCCTGGCCGATCGCTTCGACGAGGTCCTCGACGTCGGCGAGGTCAGCGAACGCTGGCGACCCGACCACCTCATCTTCTCGGTGCTGGGCCAGGTGCCCCGCCACCTCGACGACCCGGCGTTCGCACCGCTCGCGGCGTACCTGGACGGCGAGCCCTACGGCCGCAAGGCGTGGCAACTCGCCCAGCGCATCGCCGGGGTCTTCGACCGCTACATCACCTACCGCCGCGACATGCTCCGCGCGTGGGACACGCCCGAACAGCAGGATCCCTGGCAGCCTCGGCTCTGGCGGGCACTCCGCGAGAGCATGGCCGCACCCCATCTGGGCGACGCGGCCAGGGCCTTCGTCGCGCGGCTGAAGGCACCGGCTCCGCTCGACCTCCCGGCGCGCCTTTGCCTCTTCGGCCTCTCCACCCTGCCGCCCTTCTACCTGGAGCTGCTCCGCGCCCTCGGGGAGCGCTCGGAGGTCCACCTCTTCGTGCTGCAGCCGTCCAACCGCTGGTTTGCCGACACGCGCCCCGCCAAGCAGGCCCTCGCCGCCGCCGCCTCACTGGGCATCGACGACCCCGCTCTGGTGCACGTGGAGCAGGGCCACCCCCTCCTCGCCTCGCTCGGACGGATCGGTCGGGAGTTCCAGGACGCGCTCACCGAGCTGGACGCTCTGGACTCGGAGCACTTCGTCGCCCCCGCGGAGGACTCGCTCCTGCACCGTCTGCAGGCCGACGTCATGCACCTCCGCCACCGTGGACGCGATCCCGACACGCCGCGCGTGCAGGTGCCCGTCAGCGACACGAGCATCACCCTGCACGCGTGCCACGGGCCCATGCGGCAGGTCGAGGTCCTTCGCGACCAGCTCCGAAGCCTGTTCGAGTCCGACCCCACGCTGCAGCCGCGCGACGTGGTGGTCATGTGCCCGGATGTCGAGGGCTTCGCGCCCCTGGTCCGGGCAGCCTTCGACCCGGTGGCCAGCGACCCCGACGCACCTCCCGGGCCGGCTCCGGCCGGCGCCATTCCCTACCGGATCGCCGACCGCAGCCTGCGCAAGGACAACGGCGTCGCCGAGGTGCTCCTTCGGGTGATGGACCTCGTCGGTGGGCGTGTCACGGCCAACGAGGTGCACGACCTGCTCTGCATGGAGCCGGTGTGTGCGCGCTTCGAGATCCTCGTCGACGAGCTCGACGCGGTGGCCAGGTGGGTGCGCGACAGCGGCGTCCGCTGGGGGCTCGACGCCGAACACCGCGCCGCCCACGGTCAGCCGGCCGAAGCCCAGAACACCTGGCGCTTCGGCCTGGACCGGCTCCTGCTCGGCTACGCGGCGCCGGCGCAGGGTGCGGCGCTCTTCGCCGGCGTGCTGCCCTACGACGAGATCGAAGGAGGGGACGCGCGGCTCCTGGGTCGCTTCGCAGACTTCGTCGAAGCGCTCACGCACACGCTGCAGACCCTGACCGGTCCGGTGCCGATCGCTGCCTGGTGCGAGCGGCTCGCCGAGGCCGCGGACCGCCTCATCGACGCCAAGGGCGACGCCCTCTTCGACCACCAGGCGGTGCGCGGCGTGCTGAAAGGGCTCGCGGAGCGCGCTGACGCCGCCGGCTTCGAAGCGCCGGTACCGCGGGAGGTGGCGCGCAACATGATCGAGGGCGCGTTTGCGGAACCGGCGGGCAGCTCGGGGCTCTCGTCGGGCGGTGTCACCTTCTGCGCACTCGTCCCCATGCGCTCGATTCCGTTTCGTGTCGTGGCGCTCCTGGGCATGGACGACGCCGCCTTTCCTCGGGCCGAACACCGCCTGGGCTTCGACCTCATGCGCTCGAGGCGGCGCCCCGGCGACCGAAGCCCGCGCGATGACGACCGTTACCTCTTCCTCGAAGCGGTGCTGGCTGCGCGCGACCGGCTGCTGGTGCTCTACACGGGCTGGAAGAACAACAAGGCCATCGCGCCGGCGGTGCCCGTGGGCGAGCTCTTCGACGTGTTGGAGGAGGGCTTCCTACCCGAGGACGGGCGCCTGTTGGTGCGCCAGTTGAGGACACGGCACCCGCTCCAGCCCTTCTCGCCCGTGCTCTACGGCGGACCGGATCGCGACCCGGTACGCCGCCTCCAGAGCTGGGACGCGCGCTGGCTCGACGGAGCGAAGGCCGTTCAGGGCCTCCACCGGGTGGCGGCACCGCCGCTCCTGAGGCGCCCGCTCCCCGAGCTTCCGGGGGTGGAGCGTGCCGTCACCCTCGGCGACCTGATGAAGTTCCTGGAGAGCCCCGTCCGGTGGTTGCTCAGGCGCCGTCTCGGGCTCCGCTTCGACGAAGACGAGCTCTTGCTCGACGACCGGGAACCGAGCCAGCTCAGCGGCGTTGCCCGCTGGGAGGTCGGCAACGAGCTCCTGCGCCTCATCCTCGACGAGGGCGTCATCGAGACCCGCCCCCTGCTCCAGGCCCGCGGGCTGCTCCCCGCTGGGGCTCCGGGACAGCTGGTGCACGACGACGAACGCGCGCGTGCGGTCGCCATCGCCGAGGCGGTGGTGGCCCGCCGACGCGGTGGCCGCCTCGAGGACGTGGTGGTGAACGTCGACTTCGACGGCACGCGCTTCTCGGGCCAGGTGAGCGATCGCTTCGTCGGCGGCCAGGTGATGCATCGGTTCGGCCACTTGCGCGCGCGGCATGTGCTGCGGCTCTGGGTGCGTCACCTCGCCATGTGCCTGGTGGCGCCCGGCCCCTCCACCCTCGTGGGACGACCGCGCCAGGGGGGCGCCGTCAGCGTGCTCGTGCTGAGGGCGGTCCAACCTCAGCAGGCCACCGCCGTGTTGGTCGCACTCACGCGCTTGTACTGGGAAGGCCTCCAGCAGCCACGGCTCTTCTTCCCCGAGACGAGCCGTGCCTGGTACCGCCGCGTGGCACAGGAGTTCGACAAGGCCAGGCGCTCGGAGCCTGACGCGTCCATCGACGACCCTCGGTTCCAACACAACGCCGGCTTCAACGCCGCAGGGGCGTGGGACCCCTTCCACGCCGATGGCGAGAGTTCGGACCCCTACCACCAGCGCTTCTTCGGCGGCGCGGCCCCCTACGATCGGGACTACCACCTGCCGGGCGAGCTGGAGCTCCCGCCGAACCGAACCTTCCACCGCCTCGCCATGGACCTCTGGGGTTCCGTCGACCGCCTGGTCGCAGAAGGCCAGCTCTGATGGACGCGCTCGTCCCAGGCACCTGGCTGGTGGAGGCCTCCGCCGGCACCGGCAAGACCTACAACATCACCACGCTGTACCTGCAGCTCATCGTCGAGCAGTCCTTCACCGTCGATCAGATCCTGGTGGTCACCTTCACCGACGCCGCCACCACCGAGCTTCGCGATCGGATCCGCGCACGGCTTCGGGCCGCGGCAGCGGTGCTGCTCCACGCGGAAGACACCCGCGAGCTCCCCGAGGACGAGGAGCTCGCTGCCCTGGTGGATCACGCCCGCACCCACGACGGCCTCGGGGCCGCACGGCGCCGCCTGGAGCTGGCCGTGACGTGTTTCGACGAAGCGGCCATCAGCACCATCCACGGGTTCTGCCGTCGCATGCTCCAGCAGAACGCCTTCGAGTCGGGCGCGGACTTCGAGGCCGAGCTCGTGAGCGATCCGGGCGAGCTGGTGGACGACCTCGTACGAGACTTCTGGGCGCGGAGGGTGCACGCGGCGCCGCCGCCCTTCTTGCGCTACCTCGACGACGTCGGCTTCGGACCGTCGAGCCTGGTCCGACTCGCCAGGAAGGTCACGAGCCATCCGCGCGCGCAGGTGCTGCCCGCCGAGGTGCCACGGGCAACCCAGCTCACCTTCGGGCACTGGGAGTCCGCGCGCTCACGTCTCAAGCAGATCTGGAGCCGCGAGGAGCCCGCGATCCGCGACAGCTTCCGCTGGGCGAAGCTGCGCTGGCCGGTCTACAACCTGGAGGCCCGGGAGCAGGCCATCGGGGCCCTCGAGGCCTTCGTCACCGGTGACGCCCGCCCGGGCGAGATGCTCGACCCGGCCTTCGAGCTGCTCACCCCGGACCACATGGCGAAGTGGGTGAAGGCGGGTGCGAGGGTCCCGGACCACCCCGTGCACGAAGCCTGCGCGTCCATGTGGGCCGCCGAGCAGGAACAGACCCCCGATCTGGCCGCCCGGCTGCTCCGCATGAAGCTGGACTTCGTGGCCTTCCTCCGGGACGAGCTGCCTCGCAGGAAGCACGCGCTCGGTGTGCAGACCTTCGACGACCTGTTGGCCCAGCTCGACGACGCGATGGCCGACCCCGCCCGCGGGCCACGGCTGCGCGATGCGATCACCAGCCAGTACAGCGCCGCCCTCATCGACGAGTTCCAGGACACGGATGCCGTGCAATACGCCATCTTCCGTCGAGCGTTCCACCACGAGCCGGGGGCAGCCAGGGGCTTCCTCTACCTGATCGGCGACCCCAAGCAGGCCATCTACGCCTTCCGCGGTGCCGACGTCTTCGCCTACCTGGACGCGCGCCACGATGCGCACGCCACGTCCACGCAGAAGGTCAACTGGCGCTCCGACGAGGGGCTGGTCGAGGCGGTCGAGCACGTCTTCGCCCGGCCGGGCCTCCGCCACCCCTTCGTGCTCGAGGACATCACCTACCCCAAGGTTCGTGCAGCCCACGAAGAGGGGCGGCTCGCTGGGCTGGCGGGCGCACCCCTCAGCATCCGCTTCGTGCCTCGCGTGGACGACGGGCCCCACAAGAACACCGCCAAGCACGGCCAGGTGCGCAAGTCCTGGGCGCTCACCCACCTGCCCAGGATGGTGGCGCGGGACATCGCCCACCTCCTCAACGCTCGACCTCGGATCCGCGTGGGGGAAGACGATGATCCCGGTTGGCGCGAGGTCGCCCCGCGCGATGTCGCCGTGCTCACGGCGACGAACCGGCAAGCACGGCTCGTGCAGGACGCGCTCCGAGTCGTGGGCATCCCCAGCGTGCTCCGCAGCGCCGACAGCGTCTTCGAGACCAACGACGCGTTGGAGCTGGGGCTCGTGCTGCGCGCCATCGGCGAGCCCGGTCACGCCACGGCCCTCCGCGCGGCCCTGGCCACCCGCCTGCTGGGCATCGACGCTCACGATCTGGTCGAGCTGGAGCGCGACGAGCGCCGATGGGACGACCACGTCGAGCGCTTCCGGGCGTGGAACCGGCAGTGGCATCGCCAGGGCTTCGCACCGATGTTCCGGGCGCTGCTCGCCGAGCTGGGAGTGGGCAAGCGCCTGCTCGAGCACCAGGACGGCGAGCGACGGGTGACCAACCTGCTGCACCTCGCCGAGATCCTCCATCGAGCTAGCGTCGAGCAGGGCCTCGGCCCGGCGCGCCTCCGGCGTTGGCTTGAGCGCCAGAAGCAGGGCGCGCGAGGCGACGACGTGGCCCGTGAGCTGCGCCTCGAGACCGACGCCGACGCGATCGAGATCGTCACGGTGCACCGGGCGAAGGGCCTCGAGTACCCCATCGTGTTCTGTCCCTTCCTCTGGGATCCCCAGGCCCCGCGCGCCGACGACACCGAGTACCTCGTCTTCCACGACCGACTCGACCGCAGCGTGAAGATCGACCTGGGCTCGCGGAACAAGCCAAAGCACCTGGCCTGGCTCGCTGAAGAGCACCGCGCCGAGAACGTCCGGAAGCTCTACGTGGCGCTCACCCGCGCGCGCCATCGGTGCGTGCTGTACTGGGGCGCGCTGTACCAGGCCGAGCTGTCGGCCCTGGCCTGGACCCTGCACCAGGACGCGGGCGAGCACCCCAGCCCCGCGGCGCGGCTGGCCGCCACCTCGGAGCGGTTCACGGGCCTCGACGACGAGGCCCTGCGCGCCGAGCTGCACAAGCTGGCCTCCGCCTCCGCGGGCCGCATCGAGCTGAGCACCGCCCAGGCGGGAGACGCCATTCGGTGGGAGGCGAAGCGCCCGCCCTCGGAGCCGCTGGGCATCCCGATCGCCGCCCGCCCAACGCTCGACACTGGCTGGCGGCGCACCAGCTTCACCGGCCTCGTGCACGCCGGGAGCAAGGTCCGGATGGAGGTGGACCAGGGCACGGGCCATGCTCGGCCCGAGCCTGCAGGGGGTCCACCCGTGCTGCTGGCTGGGTTTCCCCGCGGTGCCACGGCCGGGCTCTTCTTCCACGGTGTTCTCGAAGACATCGACTTCGCGGCGCCCCGCGATGCCCACGTGGTCCTGCGCCACCTCGACGAGGCGCGCATCGAGCACGAGTGGCTCCCGCTCGTGCTCGACGGGCTCGACGAGATCTGCTCGGCGCCTCTCGACGGCACAGGCGTGCGGCTGATGGACCTCCACCACACCGTGCGCGAGATGGACTTCCTGTACCCAGCTGCGGGCGGTCTCGAGGCCCAGCTCGCACGGGTGAACACGGCGGCGCTGGCCGCGGTGCTCGCCGAACACCCTGGGCCCGGACTGCCCGACGGCTACGCCGAGCGGCTGGCCGCGCTGCCGGCACCGCCCTTCCAGGGCTTCGTGACCGGCAGCATCGACCTGCTGGCGCGCGTCGGTGAACGCTGGGTGATCGCTGACTACAAGTCGAACCACCTCGGCGACACCCGCGGTTGCTACGCGCCCGACCGCCTGGCGGGTGCCATGGCGGACCACCACTACCCCCTGCAGTACCTGCTCTACACCCTCGCGCTGCACCGCTACCTGCGCTGGCGACAGGCTGGCTACGACCCCGACCGCCACCTCGGCGGGTGCTGGTACGCGTTCCTGCGCGGCATGCACCCCGACGGCGGCGGCGTGTTCTTCGATCGGCCACCCACAGCCCAGGTGCTGGCGCTGGACGCTCTGCTGGAGCGGGGGCGATGAGCCTCTCCATCTGGCGAAGCGCAGGCGTGCTGAGCGCGGTGGATGTCCACCTGGCCAAGGCCCTGGGCCGTCTCGTTCCCGACACACCCGAGCCGGTGCTCTTGGCTGCTGCCCTTGCGAGCCGAGCCCCCGGGGTGGGCCACGTCTGCGTCGAGCTGTCGGCCATCGAGGACGCGGTGCGCTTGGAGGAGGGGGACGAGACCTCCACCCTCCCCTGGCCCGAGATCGCGGCCTGGCGATCGTCGCTCGCCGCCAGCGACCTGGTCGGCGACGGTTCGGGCCTCACCCCCCTCGTGCTCCAGGGCGATCGGCTCTACCTCTACCGGCACTGGCGCTACCAGGAGCGGCTGGCCGCGGCGCTCGTCGCACGTTCGAAGGGATTCTGCGAGGTCGACGCGGAGATCGCGGCGTCCGGTCTCGCCCGGCTCTTCGAGGGTGGCGGCCACCAGATGCTCGCGGCGGCCGTCGCGCTCGTGCGCCAGCTCGCCATCATCACCGGGGGGCCAGGCACGGGGAAGACCACCACCGTGGTGCGGCTGCTCGCCCTCGTGTTGGAGCAACGGCCCACCGCGCGCATCGCGCTCCTCGCCCCCACCGGCAAGGCGGCCGCCCGCATGGCCGAGAGCGTGCAAGCCCAGATCGACACCCTCCCCGTCGATCCGGCCATCCGCCTGGCGATGCCGACCACCGCATCCACGATCCACCGAGCGCTGGGCTGGCAACCGGACCACCCCACGCGCTTCCGTCACGACGGCGCCGACCCCCTCCCGGTCGACCTGGTCGTGGTGGACGAGTGCTCGATGGTCGACCTGGCGCTGATGACGAAGCTGGTCGAGGCGGTCCCGGCGAACGCGCGGCTCGTGCTGATCGGCGACCGGGATCAGCTGGCCAGCGTGGAGGCGGGCACCGTGCTCGCCGATCTCTGCGGAGCTGGACTCACCCCACGGGGTGCCTCCGCCGAGCTGCGCGCCCGGCTCGGCCTGCTCGACGCTCGGCTGACGGCGCGGCTCGACGATCCGGGGACGCTGGGTGCTGGTGACGCTCCCAGCCCGCAGGCCGCCCTGCCCATGACCACGCCGAGCGGCCCGCCCGCCGTGCCCGCAGCGCCGGGCCTGCAGGACAGCCTCGTCCAGCTCACGCGTACCTACCGCTTCGACGAGACCAGCGGCATCGGCACGCTGGCCCGCGCCATCCGTGCCGGGAGAAGTGAGCTGGCGCGCCAGCTCCTCCGGCACGAGCGCACCTTCCATCCCGAGGGGCGGGTCTACGATGATCTGCAGCTCCTCGAGCTCGACGAGATCGGCCGGCTTCGCGAGCTCCTCGTGGCCGGGTACCGCGATCTCTGCGTGGCGCCCGACCCCGTGACCGCGCTGGAGGCCCTCGGTCGGTTCCGCCTCCTCTGTGCCCATCGCCGCGGTCCACGCGGCGTCGAGACGCTGAACCGACTTGCCGCGCGCTGGCTGGCCCAGGCCGGGCTGCTCGCGCCCGAGGGTCGCCACTACCCGGGGCTGCCGGTCCTCATCACGCGCAACGACTACGGACTGGGCCTCTTCAACGGCGACGTGGGCGTGCTCGCGCGTGACCCCGACACCGCTTCGCTCCGCGCCTGGTTTCCCCACCGCGGGGGCTTGCGTGCGCTGCATCCTGCACGCCTGCCGGCCCACGAGCCCGTGTTCGCGATGACCGTGCACAAGGCCCAGGGGAGCGAGGTCGATCAGGTCGTGCTCGTCCTGCCCGAGGCCCCAACGCGCGTGCTCACCCGGGAGCTGCTCTACACCGGCGTCACCCGAGCCCGCCGAAGCGTGCTCGTGGCGGGGTCCGGCGACGTCCTGTCCGCAGGCGTCGACGACCCCGTGCTCCGAGCGAGCGGCCTGCGCGATCTCCTGTGGGGCCCGCCAGGAAACTGATGGGTGTTATGGCAGCTGCGACCGGCACCTCTGGCGGCTCCATGACGGCCCACCTCGCTCTCACCTTGACGCTTGCAGCGGGCTGCTCGTCGCGTGAGGCGTTCTTCACCAGCGATGGCGAACCGGCCCTGGCCGACGTGCTGGTCAGCGAGATCGACGCCTCGGTCGAGTCGGTGGACGTCGCGATCTACACCTTCACCCACGAAGGGATCGGCAACGCCATGGAGAACGCCGCCCTCCGCGGCGCCGTCGTGCGGGTGCTGGGGGACGAGGGTCAGTACTGGGACCCCGGCAACGGCATGCAGGCCACCTTCACGCGGCTCGCACAGAGCGGCGTCGAGGTCCGGCTGACCGGCGGCCTGTCGGCCGGCGGCATCATGCACCACAAGTTCGCGGTGCTCGACGGACGCACGGTCCTCACGGGCTCCTTCAACTTCACCGACTTCGCCAACACCTTGCACCACGAGAACCTGCTGCTGTTGGCCGACCCGGCCGTGGCCAGCGAGTACTCACGGGTCTTCACGGAGCTCTGGGATCTTGCGGATGCGCCGTAGCCCCCTCGCGCTGGCGCTCTGCGCGCTGGCCCTGTCGCCGGTCGCCGAGGCCCGGATCTACCCGGGCGCGGTCCTCGTCGACGACATCGACGATCTGGACCAGCTCTACCGCGACGGCTTGTTGACCGACGACGACTACGAGACGCTCGTGGAGCTGCTCGAAGAGCCCGTCGATCTCAACCGGGCCCGTCGTGGCGAGCTCTTCGACCTCCCCGGGGTCAGCTGGGAGACCGCCGCCCGGATCGCCCAGACCCGGCGTGACAAGGGCTCGTTCCGGGATCTCGACGAGCTCCTGGCCATCGTCGGGGTGAGCCCGGAGGTGCTGAGCCAGGTCGCGCCGTTCGTGAAGGTCGAACGTCCCGAGGCGTCGGCGGTCCGAGGGGTCACGCGGCTCCGCACGGTGATGGAGTTCGAAGAGGTCGACCCGCTCTCGGACGACGACCACGCCAACAAGAGCCACACGGTGGGCCAGCTCGGCTACGACACGCTCCCGGCCACCTACCTGAAGCAGACCCTGACCTACCAGCGCGACTGGTCCTTCGGCGTGGCCGGCTACGCGCAGGAAGACATCAAGCAGGTCCAGTTCGACGAGGACCGCGGCGATCTCTACGCCAGCTGGGGCACGCCCACCTTCACCCTCGCGAAGGCCTACGCCGCGGTCGAGAAGCCCAAGGTCGGCGCCATCGTCGGCAGCTACACGATCGGCTTCGGCAACGGGCTCACCTTCGACCGCACCAGCCGTCGGCACCCGCAAGGCTGGTACAAGGACACCGGCATCTCCGGCGCCGAGCGGTTCCGCAGCAAGAAGGGCTTGTTCGGAAGCGCCGTGCGCGTGCAGTCCGACTACCTGGGCGCCGGGTCGGTCGACGCCACGCTCTTCGTCTCGAGCAACCGCTACGACGTCTACCAGTACGACCTGGGCATCGGCGAAGGCGACCAGGTGGACCCCGAGGTCGACGAGCTGTCCAGCCCGCGCGTCTACCTGGAGGATTCCGAGGGCTCGTTCCAGCGAGCCACCTACATCACCATCCCCGACGTGTACCGGGAAGACCTGCTGGGCTCCGACGTCACGTGGCGCTTCGACGGCCACACGGCCATCGGAGCCACGGCGTGGGCTGGTCGCATGGACCGGACCATCATCGAGGGCGTGGACGACCGCTACGACATCGTGCTGCGGGGCGGCTACCCCATCGCCGACACCTTCGGCGCCGCTGGACTGCACGGAAGCTACGGCCTGGGCTTCGCCGACGTGTACGGCGAGTTCGCCCACAGCTTCACCGGCGGGAACGCCTACTCGGCCCAGACGGTGTTCGATCCGGCCTGGGGCGAGCTGGACCTGACCGTGCGCCGCTACGACGTGGACTACGACAACCCCCACGCCCGCGGCACCTCGAACGCCGACGAAGTCAACGGCTACCGGGATCGGGACGAGCAGGGTGCGCTGGCCAAGGCCACCGTCGAGCTCACCGAGAAGCTGTCGCTCCGCACCCGCGGCGACATCTGGCAGAACATCAGCGTGGCCCGCTGGAACGCCGAAGCCTATGGGCGCCTCACGTGGACGGAGGGCCAGGCGTGGAACGCGTCCGGCTTCGCCGAGGTCAAGAACCGCGACCTGTCACGGAACGGCCGCGGCCGCATCTACGGTGGCGACTACGACGAGTTCGAGGGGCTCTCCGAGGAGGACTACGAGGTCTTGGAGGTCACCGAGCGGGCCGGCGCCAAGAAGACCTGGGGCCTCGAGACCTGGTACTTCGACATCCCCAACGTGAACCTCGCCGCATTCTACAAGCGCTTCTACGAGGACACGGGGCTCCTGTACCCGACGCTGGACGGCGTCGGCCCGTGCGAGGCCTGGTACCAGATCGGCCACTACACCTGGTTCAAGGCCAAGGTGTGGGTGCTCGACGACACCGCGATCACGGGCCGGGTCAAGTACCTCGACGAGAGCGTGCACTCGTCGCACGGCGACCGCTACCTCGAGAGCTACCTCCAGCTCGACCAGCGCCTCCCCGAGAAGCGGGTGCGCATCTCCCTCCGCGGCACCCTCGGCCAGGACCTCGCCGACGACGCCGCGGACTGGGCCGACGAATGCAGCCGAGCGGGGCTGCCCGCCACGACCGGGAGCTGCGTCTCCTCCGACTCCGACTCCGACACCACCACCGCCGAGCCGGGGGCCCCCTACGGGATCCTTCGCGCCACGGCGGAGTGGAGGTTCTGATGCTTACGACCCTCGCCCTCACCGCGTTCGCCGCTGCTCCCGGAGCCGGCGAGCTGATCATCACCGAGCTCGTCATCGCGCCGTCGACCGACACGCGCGAGTGGTTCGAGGTCCACAACCCGACCTCCAGCACCTGGGATCTCGACGGCTGTGTCTTGTCGGAGGGCGGCAAGGACAGCTCCACCAACGAGCACACCGTGAGCGGCACGGTGGAGATCGCGCCCGGCAGCTACGCCGTGCTCGGCTACCGCCCCGGAACGGACAGCACCGACTACTGCGTCGAGGTCGACGCGCACGGCGGCTGCATCACCCAGCCGGTCTACTACTACCCGTCGTTGCAGTTCAACAACTCGAGCGAAGAGACCCTCTCCATCACCTGTGGAAAGACCCTGGTCGACGCCGCACCCTACGACTGGGACATCTTCGACGGCGACTGCTACGCCGAGAGCTGCACGGTGAGCCTGGCGCCCGACGAGCTCGACGACGACGCCAACGACAGCCTGGACGCCTGGTGCATCGCCTCGCCGGACGACCTCTACCTCGATCAGGCGGGCACCGAGGCCAACGGCACCCCTGCGGGTGCGAACACCTGTTTCGAGACGGGCCCACTCTGCGGTGCAGGCCAGGTCATCTTCAGCGAGCTGATGGCCGACCCTCCCGGCTCCGCCGATGAATGGATCGAGCTGGCCGGGCTCGGCGACAGCTGCAACCTGGCTGGCTGCTACCTGGCCATCGGCGAGTGCGCCGATGGGACGGACGAGGCGTGCGTCAGCGACGAGAAGCTCATCGAGGGTGCGCAGCTCGACATCGCGGACGGCGACCACTTCGTGTTCTCGCGTGGGGAGCTGGCCTACACCGGCGCAGTCGGCTCGTACTCCGGCCTGTCGCAGTCGAACAGCGAAGAGCGCTGGCTGCACCTGCTCTGCGACGGCGGCGTGGTCGACACGGCGCCGCTCGACTGGGCCCAGTTCGACGACCGGTGCGGCGACGACGTGAACTGCTCGGCGCAGCTCTCGCCAGCCGCCTACGACCCGACCGAGAACGACGACCTCGCGATGTGGTGCCTCGCCGGCGCCGACTCGGAGATCAGCGACGACGACGGCAACCCGGTGCGCGCCACCCCGAGCGCGCTCAATGCGTGCGCCAGCTACGCCAGTCCTGGTGCCGGCGACGTGGTCTTCACGGAGCTCATGGCCAACCCGGCTGGGCTCGCCGAGTGGCTCGAGATCACCAACGTCTCGACCGACACCTTCGAGCTCGGCGGCTGCGACCTGTGGGTCTACGACGACGACGACGACGGCGTGCCCGCCCCCGACGATGCCGACGTCACCCCGCTCGGCGACCTCTCGCTGGAGCCCGACCAGAGCCTGGTCGTGACCGACGGCGGCTGCCTGTTCGGCGAGGAGCGCGGGCTCGACACCGGCTCCCCGGTGGTGTGCACCGGCGACGAGCTGCCTGCAGGCATCAGCCTCCCCAACACGGGCAAGCGCTACGTCGCCCTGGTCTGCATCGACGCGGAGACAGGGCTCGGCCAGGTCGAGGTCGACGCGATGACCTACGACCTCGATGCGCAGGGCGTGCGGCAGGGCCACTCGCTGATCTTCGACCTCGAGGGATCCTCGGATCCGGCGCTCGACAACGACGACCAGGGCGCGTGGTGCGAAGCCGGTTTCTCGCAGGAGTTTGCCAAGGGCGACGACGAGGCCGAGGACTGCAACTACGGCAGCCCCGGCAGTACCGAGGCGTGCGTGCCCTTCGACGCCAACGTCACCGGCGGTCCCGGCTGCCGGTGCACCACCGGTTCCGCCTCCGGCGCCGCTGGCTTCCTCGCCCTCCTGGTCGGCCTCGCCGTGCGGCGTCGCCGCGGGTGATCGCGCTCTTCTGGGCGTGCACCAAGGCCCCCGAGCGCGAGCCACCCCCGCAGGTGGGGGCGGCGGCCTGCAGCCAACACGTCGCGGTGAGCGCGGCTGGCTCGCTCGCCTGGCACCCCGACGGCCAACGGATCGCGACCGGACGTGCAGGCGGTGGCGTGGCGGTCTGGGACGCTCACACGGGAGGCGTGCTCGCCGTGCATCCAGGCGCCCAGCCGGCCCAGGCGCTCGTGTGGGGCCCCGACGGCATCCTGTGGGCGGCCATGGGCCCCAAGGTGACCGGCTTCGCCCCCGACGGTTCTGAGGTGGAGGGCCCACGTGTGCCGCTGAAGCACATCGCGGAGCTGGCCTGGACCTCCGAAGGCCTCGCCGCGTGGGGCTCGACGCCGCGCGATCCCAGGCCGGGGACCGACACGCCCACGTCGCTCTTGTACGTCAACGGCGACACGCCCGTCACCCTGGATGCCCAGCGCCTCGCGCTCACCCCCGACGGTCAGCTGCTCGCGGGTGACGTGCTCCGCTTCGAGGCGGGCGACGCCACGGAAGAGACTCCGTTGGGGGGGCGGGCGTGGGACCTCGCGATCGGCGAGCGCTGGTACGGTGCCGCCATGGGGCGGGCCGGCGTGGTCCTCCGCTCACGCACCGAGACCAGCACACGCACCGTGCACGGCGAAGGCAACGTGTTGGCCCTCGACCTGCACGGGGACCGGTTGGTCTGGGGGGCGGACGATGGGCGCGTGGTCGTCACGAACCTCCTCGATGACGCCAGCACGATCGTCTCGGCCGCACGCCCCGACGCAGCGGTCGTCGAGCTCGGCTTCTCGCCAGACGGGTCGCGGCTGGCGGTGCTCGAGGGTGATGTGCTGCGGGTCTGGACCACCTTGCCCGACGAGCCGCTGACGGGCTTCGAGCGCGTCGGCGAGCTGGTCGACGCGGTGTTCCTCGACGACGACACACTCCTCGAGGCGCGCCGCGGCCAGCTCCGCTGGTGGTCCACGGCGGACTGGTCCACCTCCCGCAGTGCGGCGTTGGAACCGAGCCGGGTCCACCGTCTGGCCCTCGCTCCCGAAGGCGACCGGCTCGCGCTCGGCCGGGACCAGGGGTTCCGCCTGCTCGAGCCCCGCTCGGGTCGGCACCTCGACGACGGTGTGTTCGGGGGGGCACCGCAGCTGTCGTTCGGCCCGCACGGCCGGCTCTGGGTCGGCGTCTCGGGCGACAGCCGTCTCCGCTGGGTCGATGGGCGCGAAGACGACCTGCGGCTCCAGGGCGGCGAAGCGCCTGCTGCATGGAGCGCCGGCGGGCGGCTGGCCACGGGCGGCCTCGACCGCTCACCGCGGATCTGGGATCTGGAGCGGGGTGGGGCGCAGGTCCTGCAGGCTGCGCCCGGGGACTTCTACGCGCTCTCGTGGTCCCCCGACGGCGACCGCCTCCACGCCTGGATGCGCGGTGACCGCATCTGGACGTGGGACGTCGCCGATGGAACGGGGTCGGCGGCCGGTCAGGTGCCCACGCACCTGTCCCGCGCGTTCGGGCATGGCGCGGGCGACCCCTGGTTGCTCGACGGAACCGAGGTGTTCGGGGTGGCCCGAGAGGGTGGCGGCCCCCGCGCGGCGCCTGGCGAGACGCCGCTCGCCGGCAGCCCCAACGGGTCGCTCCTGGTGACCGTCGCGGCCGACCATCGCCTGCGGGTGTGGGACCGCGCCACCGCGGAGTGCGTGGCGGTGCTCTCGCGATAGACGTGCCGGATGAGCTGGACCCCCTCTTCCTGGCGCGACCACCCGATCCGACAACAGCCGGACTACGCCAGTCCACGGTCCCTGGCAGACGCGCTGGAGCACGTGGCCGGGCTTCCGCCCCTGGTGCACCCCGGCGAAGTCGATGCGCTGAAGGCGCGGCTCGCTGAAGCGGCGCGCGGGGAGCGCTTCCTGCTCCAGGGCGGCGACTGCGCCGAGCGCTTCGCCGACTGCGCACGGGCCCCGATCGAGGCCAAGCTCAAGATCCTGCTCCAGATGAGCCTGGTGCTGACCTGGGGGGCTCGCCTGCCGGTCGTGCGGGTGGGCCGGCTGGCCGGCCAATACGCCAAGCCCCGCAGCAAGCCCTTCGAGGTCGTGGATGGCCGCCAGGTCCACAGCTACCGGGGTGACCACGTCAACAGCTACGACATCGGCCAGCGCGTGCCCGACCCGCGTCGGCTGGTCGAGGCCTACCACCACTCGGCCGCCACCCTGAACTACGTGCGAGCGCTCCTCCACGGCGGCTTCGCCGACCTGCGCCATCCGGAGCACTGGACGCTGGGCTTCGTGAAGGACCACGCGCGGCGCGACGACTACGAGCAGGTGGTCGGTCGCCTGCTCGACACGCTCGACTTCATGGGCGCGATGGGTGCGGACCTCGACGACACGCTGCGCACCGTGGAGCTCTACACCTCCCACGAGGGGCTGCTGCTCGCGTACGAGGAGGCCCAGACCGGGCTGGTCGACGGGCGTGCCTACAACCTGGGCGCGCACTTCCTCTGGATCGGTGACCGCACACGCCAGCTGGAAGGGGCGCACATCGAGTACTTCCGCGGCATCGCGAACCCGATCGGACTCAAGTGCGGGCCGACCATGGATCCCGACGAGCTCGTGGACGTCATCCGGGCCCTCGACCCGAACGACGACCCCGGCCGCCTGACGCTGATCACCCGGTACGGTGCCGACCGTGTCGCCGAGCTCCTGCCGCGGCACATCGACGCCGTACGGCGGGCTGGGCTCTCACCGGTGTGGAGCTGCGATCCCATGCACGGGAACACCATCAACACGGACGAGGGCCTGAAGACCCGGCCCTTCGACGCGATCCTGAGCGAGCTCTCCACCGCCGCGAAGGTGCACGAGGAACATGGGACGCACCTGGGTGGGGTTCACTTCGAGCTGACCGGGGAGGCGGTCACCGAGTGCACGGGCGGCTCCCAGGCCCTGGAAGAACACCACCTGCCGCGGAACTACCAGACCTTCTGCGATCCGCGCTTGAACGGCACGCAGTCGCTCGAGATGGCCTTCCTGCTCGCGCAGGAGCTCAGCCGCTGACGATGCTCGCGAAGTCCTGCAGCACCTGGAGGTGCTTGGAGGGGTCGGCGACCCCGGAGAAGCGCACGCAGTAGAGGTAGTGGCCTTCGCCGGGCGCGAGGCGCGTGACCTCCCCCGCGACCAGGTGTTCCGCGCGACCCGGTCGGGTGAAGCGAACCCGCACCTCGCCCCCCTCGAGGAACTTCAGGGTCTCGCTCCGCGGCACGGCGAAGGAGAGCTCCTCGGCGCGCAGGTCGACGACCCTCACGTCGCTCTCCAGGAGCTCCAGACCACGCCCAGATGGCGGCAGGATCGTGAGCGCGAGCCCCGCCTGGACCTCGCGAGCGGACGCTTCCTCGAAGCCATCCACGAAGCCGAGCATCAGGCCTGCCTGGGACCTGTCGGGGACCGGCACGCCGACGCGGAGCACCGAGCAGGAGAAGGTGAAGGGCTTGCCATCGAGCTGGAACCAGACCCGCAGGTCCTCTCCACCCGCGAACACCGCGTCGTCGGCCACGACGACCACGCCCGCACGGTCGACCCTCACGAAGCGCCCCGAGGTGCCCTTCCCGCCCCGGGCCATGAGCTCACAAGCGACCCGCTCGCGCGCAGCCTCTTCCATCAAGCGTCGGGGATCCAGGCTCATGCGCTCCTCTTATCCGCCCGTCGCCCAGGCGCCCCCCGCCTCGGGCTCGAAGCAACGACCGTCGAACGCGAAGCGCTCGACCCCCGCCAGCCCGCCGGCCTCGACCGTGTACACGGTGAAGTGCGCGGTGCGGCGCTTGTGGGGGAGGTGCGCGTAGCCGCCAGCACCCGGGTTCAGGATCGGCACGTCCACGCCGCCGAGCGACACGCTGGTGCGGAAGCCGTGGTGCTCGTGCCCGTGCAGGATCGCGCTCAGTCGGCCGGCGTGAGGGCCGAGCGCGGCTTCGAGCTCCCTGGCGCCGAACAGCGCCCGGGCCCTGGGCCCGTAGGGCTCGCCGCCGCGCCCGCGAAGGGGGTAGTGCAAGGCCACGAACACCGCGCGGTCGCCGATCGAGGGGTCCTGGAACACGGCAGCCAGGCCGTCGATCTGGTCCTGTGGCACGCGACCAGCCGAGTCCATGCGCGGCTCGCAGACCTGCAACGCGACCACCGCGACGTCCTCCCCGAGGAGGTGCAAGCGCGGCCAGCTTCCCTGCCCCAGCCACTCCCCGAAGTAGTGCTCCAGCGCCCCCGAAGCCACGGCATCGCCCGTGTAGGTGTCGTGGTTCCCCGGCACCACCATGCTCGGGCGCGCAGCGAACACCGGGCGCAACAACCCGCACGCCGCCTCGAACTCCTCGGGGGTGCCCTGGGCGGTCAGGTCGCCCGTGCAGACGACCGCATCGGGCGCCTGCTCCTCGACGGCCTGCACCAGGGCTTCCTGGGCCGCGCGGGTGAAGTGGCTGCGCCGACCGCCCAGGTAGAGGTTGGCCGTGCCCAGCAGGCGCTTGCCGAGCAGCTGGCGCGCCGTCGGGGGACGCATGACGTGGAGGTCGGTGACGTGGGCAACACGCATGCGCTCAGGTAACGCCCCCGACCGGTGGCGGTGTCGAAGGTGCAAGGAGGCCTCGTGCTCTTCGTCACCTTCACCGCCTGTTCGTTGGTCCCCTTTGGCGACGGGTTCGTGCAGGTGGCGGTCGGCGAAGACCACGCGTGCACCCTGGGCTACGACGGCGTGACCGCCTGCTGGGGTTCCAACGACAGCGGCAAGGCCGACCCACCCGACGTCGAGCTGAGCTCCTTGAGCCTCGGGATCGACCACAGCTGCGGACTCAGCGAGCAGGGGGACGCCGTGTGCTGGGGCTCGGACGCGTTGGGGCAGGCCAGCCCCCCGGAGGGCCCCTTCACCGAGATCAGCGCCGGCGCGAGCCGGACCTGCGCGCTCGACACCGCGGATGAGATCGTGTGCTGGGGGGACTCCGAAGCGCCGGCGAGCGGGGCCTTCCTGGACATCGGCACGGGGGCGTGGAGCTGCGCCATCGCCGAGGACGAGAGGCTCGACTGCTGGGACGGTGCTCCCGAGCTTCCCGCCGGGACGTACCTGCAGGTCCGTCCAAGCCTGGGGGGCCGGCACGCGTGCGCCCTGGACCCCCAGGGCTCGGCGGTCTGCTGGGCCGACGAGGCGGCGCACGACGCCGAGGTGCTCGCGCCCCCGGCCGGGGTCTTCGAGCTGATCAGCCCCGGACGCTCGCACGCCTGCGCGCTGGGCGACGACGGGCACGTGGCCTGCTGGGGGCTCGATGACGTCGGCCAGGCGAGCGCGCCCCCGGGCCTGTTCCGCCAGATCGACGCCGGCGCCGACTACAGCTGTGGCGTGCGCCGCGACGGTAGCCTGTACTGCTGGGGCAGCTTCTGAGTCAGAGACCTTCGCCTTCGTCACGGCCGGCGAGCCGGTAGTTCGACGAACAGGGAAAGTGGCAGTCGCGGCACCCGGGCAGACCGGGCAGACCCTTGCCTCGCGCCTCGCGACGGGCCTCGCCGATCCGCGGGTCCTCCAGCCAGAGTCGGGACAGGCGGTCGTCGGTCACGGAACCCACACGGTTCTGCAAGCCTCGGTCGCGCGTGCACAGGGTCAGCTTGCCGTCCCAGCTCACCACGGGGGTGGAGAAGGGGCCGGGACACCGGGGCTGCACGTCCGCCCCGGGGTCCGCCTCGACCCCCAGGACGTCGGCGAGCTCGACGAGCCGTTCGCGGGCAGCAGCGTTCTCCGCGAAGTGTTCGTGGTCGGTGCGCCGGAACCAGATCGCGTCGCCTGCTTCGGGCAGGCGGCCCACACTCAGCACCGGCTGCCGCAGCCGCTCCTGCCAGGTCTCGACGAAGCCGTGTGGGTCGAGGGGCTCGTCCACGAGCCAGCTCGCGACCACGCGCTGGGCGGGCTTGCGCACGTGCAGCAGGTAGTCGACGTTTCGCAGGCACTGCTCCTCGAAGGCCCCGAAGCCATTGCCGTGCAGGATCCAGGTCTGACGCACGTCGCCGTGGAAGCTCGCCACGTCGCAGATCTCGGTGTTCAAGAGCCGCGCGTCCGTCAGGACCTGCAGCTCACGAAAGACGCCGGTCGCGGACATCTGTTCCAGCACCCACCGCAGCACCGGCACGAACTCGGGATGCATCAGCGGCTCGCCACGCCAGTCCAGGCGGACAGCGTGGAAGCTCAACCGGGCGGCCTGCAGGTCCTCGACCACCTTCCGAACGACCTCGAAGCCCAAGAAACCCCGGTCGAAGCGCACGTACCGCCGGTTGCGGAGCTCGTAGAACTCGAAGGGGTCGTCGTAGCAGCGCTCGAAGGGCACCGGGCTGTCGCCGACGAGGGCTTCGTGGTGACGTCGGGCGGGCGCGGCCGCGGCCTCGGGCCAGGGCCCCGTGTCCGACAGCTCGAGGGTGAGCACGCCGCGATCGAGGTGCACGCCCTCGCTCGAGCGACGCTTCCGCCGCACACGGTCCCGGAGCTCGTCCACCACCAAGGTGGCCGCGCCCTTCAGGATCTGCCGAGCTGAGTCCGAGTCGCGTCGCAAGTAGCAGTTCTGGATGCAGGGGGTGGAGCACTGTTTCACCACCTGGCGGCGGGCACGGAGCTCGGGGCTGTTCCATATCTGCCTGAGCGTCTGCTGACGGACGTTGCCGAAGCTGCCCTTCAGGAACTCGAGCTCGCCGTCGCACATGATGGCGGTGCCGTCGGCGTTGATGTAGAGCTCCTTCCAGCCCGCCCAACAAGGAGCCTCCAGCGGCTTGAGCTCGTCGCGGTAGTACGGCAGCACCAGCTCCAGGTCCTGCCGCGAGTTGAGGATGCGGTACCCCGAGGCGCCCTGGGCCTCGACCCGCGCCACGAGCTCGTGCATCAGGTCCTGCAGGGCCGGGTACCGGTGGTCATGGATCCAGAGGCCATCCGGGTCGTGCGGCGCGTTCCAACCGTGACGGAACAGGTTCAACAGCTGCACCCCGTCGAAGCCCACGGAGGCCTGCTCGTCCAGGAGCGCCGGAAGGTCTTCCAGGTTCTTGTCGTGCACGATGGTGTTGGCGAGCACCTTGCGGCGGGGGTTCCCGGCCGCGGCATCGGCCGCGCGGACGTTGTGGTAGCCGCGCATGGCCTGGCCATACATGCCACGCCCTCGGATCTGGTCGTGGATGGGCTGCGGTCCGTCGAAGCTGATGTTCAGGTGGAGCTGTTCGCTCGGGATGCGAGCGAGCCGATCGGCACGCTTCTTCGTGATCAGCGTGCCGTTGGTGGTGAGCGTGATGTAGAAGTCCTTCCGGGCCGCGTAGGCCAGGATGTCCTCCAGGTCCATCCGCACGAAGGGCTCGCCACCGAGCGGGTTGAAGATCCGCACCCCCATCAGCGCGACCTGGTCGATCAGGTCGAACACCTCCGCGGTCGAGAGCTCGTCGGGAACGTCGTAGCAGGTGGTGCACATCGAACAGTGCAGGTTGCACCGCAGGGTGAGGTTCACGCTGACCCAGTCCGGCGGCGCCAGCGAGGTGGTGAGCGCCCGCGAGAGGTACATCCGGGTGTTGCGCTTCAGCGCTGCGGGGTTCACGGGGGCGGCTCGCCTGCTGACCCCTGCAGGGTAGCCCGAGCCAGCGGGCCGGGTCGGTAGGCCGGGGTACGATGCGCGGGTGAAGGTCCTCGTCGTCTTCCATGGCTGGCTCCCACGCGATGACCGCCCGGTCTCTGGCGGCGCACTTCGGGCGTGGCACCACGGCCAGGCGCTGGCCGAAGCCGGGCACGAGGTGGTGTGGCTCACCCGCGACCAGGACCACGTCCCCGGCGGTCCGTCCACCTACCGGTCGGGGCCCGAGCTGCGCCGCCTCGCCGGTGCTGCCCGAGCCGACCGCATCGTGTGTGTCCAGCCCGAGGAGGCGCCCTGGCTCGCGGGCCTCGGCGTGCCGCTGCTGGTCGATGCCTTCGCGCCTCGGTTGCTGGAGGCGGTCTTCGAGGACACCACGGCCACCGAAGCGGTGCGCACGCTCCGCGCCCTGGACGCGGGGGATGCCTTCCTCTTCTCGAATCCGCGCCAGCGCTGGTTCTTCCAGGGCCTGATGGTGCTCGCTGGGGTGGACCTGCGTGTCGAGAGCGGGCGGGTGGTGCCCCTCGTCGCTCCCCGCGTCGAGGTCCGCCGGCGCGTGCCGAAGAAGCCGCGGCTCATCATGGGCGGCGTCTCCTGGCCTTGGCAGGCCCCGCAGGACGCCCTGCGCGCTGCCGCGTCCTGGGCCGCTGAGGTGGACGGCGAGGTGGTGGTGGTCGGCGGTCGACCCGCCGTGGGAGACGCGCGGACGGTGGACCTGCGGAAGGAGCTGGCCGACACCCCTGTGCGCTTTCTCGACGCGGTGCCCTACACGGAGCTGCACACCCTGTACGCCGGGGCCACCGCAGCGCTCGACGTGATGACGCCCAACGCGGAGCGCGAGGTCGCGCTCTCCTTCCGGCAGCTGGACTACCTGGCGTGCGGGCTTCCGATCATCACGGGAACACACCACGCGCTGAGCGCCACGCTGGCCGAGCACGAAGCCGGCTGGGTCGTGCACGATGTTGCGGAGGCGCTGAGGTCGCTCACCCCCGACGAGGTCCGACGACGGGGGAAGAACGCCCGGCGGCTCGCGCGCGAGCGGTTCTCGCGTGCGGCGTGCGAGGCACCTCTCCTCGCCTGGGTGGAAGCCGCCACGGTCCGGCAGAAGACCAGCCTCCCCCTGCCGGAGGCGGCCGAGCTGGCCGCGGCGCTCACCCACGCCGAGGGCGAGCTGGCCCACCTCGCTGTGCTCGTGGCCAAGGCCGAAGCCGAGGTCGCCGAGAAGCGCGAGGCGAACACGCGCCTCGCCGACCAGGTGGCGGCGCTCACGGGCACTGCGGCACGGTTGGCCCGGGCCGTCGACGAGGTGGCCGGCTTCAAGCGCGAAGCCGTCGCGGTGCTCGGGGCCGAACGCGAAGCGGCCAACGACGAGGCGCGGAGCTTGCGCGACCAGCTCACCGCGCTGCGCGCCGACGCTGCCAAGAAGGACGCCGAGCTCCGGAGCACGGCGCGCGACCGGGACCGCATCGGCCAGGAGCTGGCGGGCCTGCGCGAGGAGCTCTCGGATCGCGAAGACCGGCTGAACGCAGCGGCTGGCGACGCCCAGCGTGCACGGGAAGGCCGCGCGGCCCTCCGTGCCGAGCTGAGCACGCTGCGCGAGCAGGTGGCCGAAGGCCGCGGCCTGGTCGACAAGAAGGACGCGGAGCTGTCGGCCGGCCAGCGGGAGCGCGACGCTCTCCAGCAGGAGCTGTCACGGCAGCGGGCGGAGAGCGCCGCCACCCTCGAGTCGGCGAAGGTCGAAGCCGAGCGCCTCCGCGACGAGATCCTGAAGAAGACCCGCGAGCTCGCCGAGTGCAACGGCGAGCTGCACCGTGTGCACGACCGGGCGGGCCGCTACGAGAGCGAGCTCGAGGCCGCGCAGGCGCAGAAGGACGCGCTCCAGAAGGAGAACGAGCGGCTCAGCAAGCGGCGGTTCCTGTCCTAGCGCACGGCGTGCCTTCTGGGCACGCTGAACCCCCACCGCCGAGGCGGTTGGCTGCGCCCCCTACAGGCTGCCCAGCGCGCTCGCGCCCACCGCGAGCGCCACATCACCGCCAGCCTCCACCGTGACCGTGCGGTCCTCGAGCAGCTCACCGGTGTCGGCGTCGCGCACCATCACGGTGTGCTCGCCCGCGTCGAGGGTCAGGTCCAGGCCCGGACCACCGGGCCGGAGCACCCCCTCCAGGCGGCCGTCGATCCAGACCCCCGCCTGCCGGTCGCCGGCAACGTCGATGCGCAGCGTGCCCGGGGCGGGGGCCAGAGCGCTCAACGGGAAGGTGATGCGCGTCTCGCCCTCGGCGTCGACGAGCGCAAACATCTCCTGGCTCACCAGCAGCTCGAAGGCCGTGCCGTCGGACTGGAGGGCGAGCCGGAGCCCATCGCCCTCGGGCACCACCAGTGCGATGGTCCCCGCTTCCGTCAGGAGACCGGCCTCGGGCTCGGGCTCCACCGGACCGCCGACCTGGCTGCCCAGGATGACCGCCGGCTCCACGAAGGCCTCCGCAGGGATGTCGTGGTGGGCCACCCGCACCTGATCGACGCGAGACGCGACCGGCGCAGGCTCGACCGGCGGAGGCTCGACAGGCGCGCCGGGCACCGCGACCGCTTCGTTCATCGGCGGCTCCGCCGCAGCGGGGACTGGCGGCGGCACGACGGGCGGGACAGGCGCGCTCGGCTCCTCCGTCATCACCGCATGGGTGGGCAGTTCGGCGTAGGCGAGCAGCGTCTCTTCGGGCGCAGGAGGCGGCACCGTGCGTGCGGCGGGGTACGGATCGACCGACGAGGCGGGCTCGAGCTCGGGCTCCGGCGCGAGAGCCGGCTCGGGCTCGGGCTCCAGCTCGTCGGTGACCACGTCGTCAGCGAGTGGACGCGAGTCGACGATCTCCAGATCCCTGGCCGACCAGATCGCCTCGACCTCGGTGTGCACCGGCAGATCCAGCTCGCCGACGTACAGGCTGCGCCCGAGCAGGCTCTTCACCTCGATGGTGTGCTGGCCGGCGTCGAGCTCGTCGGCTGTGGGCTTCAGCTTCGAGTTGTAGGCCACCTGATCGCCATCGACGAAGAACAGGACCGGCGAGCCGGTTCGGAAGACGATGCGCGAGTCAGCATGGGCGTCGAGCGAGAGGGCGAAGAGCAGGCTGAGCAAGGGAGACTCCGGTGCGCGAGGGTAGGACACCGCAGAAGGCGGACAACGCTACGCGCAAGGACCCAGCAGGATTCATGCCTATCCACAAGTGCCTGGAATCCCACACGCAGGGACGCAGCTCTCTGTTCAACCGCGACACCGCGATCAGATCCCCATGCGGCTCGCATAGTCGGTCCACGCCTCCGACGCGCCGACCCGGTCGAGCCAGCTCCGAACGATGTCGGGCGGGGTCTTGTACCAGTTGATGCCGCCACAGCTCAGGCATGGCCCGACCTCGTCGAACGCTCCGCGCACGTGGGCGAGCCTGCGGCGCACCGCCTCCTCGGACTCCCACAGCTCCCGGAACGTCGAGACCCGGAGATCGCCGAGCTCCAGCTCGCCCGGCAGATCGGCGCAGCACATCATCAGGCGCCCGTCGTGGCGGATGACCGGTGTCATCCAGAGCCCGGGGCACGGCTGCCGGGGCGCCGCCTCCTCGTTCGCGGTGCTCTCCCACGCCCGCTCCCGCCAGACCTTCAGGTGCACGTGCTCCTGCACGCGCTCGGCGAGCTGAAAGCGCTCACAGGTGGCCTCATAGAGGTCGTCGACCTCGGCCTGCCCGGCACCGCCGGCGTCGACGCTGAGCCGCTTCAGCATGATCTCGGAGTAGCCGCGGCTGCGGCCGTGGCAGCGCAGGGTGTCGTCCCAGTACCGCACGAAGTCGCCCGCCTCATGGGCGTTGCCCGGCTGAACGACGAACTGCAGCTGCACGTTGAGGCGCACGTCGCCCTGGAGCCGCGCGCGCTCCATGAGGAAGGACCGCACGTTGCGACGCACCCGCGCCAGGGCGTCCTGCCCCTTCACGGCCAGGTAGGTCGGCTCGGTCACCGCGTCGAGGGTGAACACGACCAGCAGGGGCAGCTCCGGCCTCCGCTGGTACACCTGCACCAGCCGCTTCATGCGCTCGGGGGTCAGGAGGATGGCGTTCGTGTCGATGCGCAGGTAGCCCACGCGACCGTAGAGCTCGTCCTGCGCGACCGCGACCATCTCCTCGAGCCCGGGGTGGATGCTGGGATCGCCGAGCCACTGGAAGATGACGTGGTCGAAGCGGCAGTCGTCCTCCCTCAGCCCGCGCACGATGCGGCGGTAGAGCGCGAGGTCCATCAGCCCCTTCGGCACCCCATGGATCTGCTCCCGCCTCTCGAAGTGTGGCAAGCACATCGAGCAGCTCAGGTTGCAGTGGTCGGTGGGCTCGATCTGCAGCACACCGAACTGGTCGAGACGGACCTCCATGCAGCCAGGGTAGCGCGTTGACCGGCTCGCGCCGGCGTGACATGGTAAGCCGCCTCTCGGAGGTCGATGATGCTCGTCAGCTTGTGGGTCCTTGCCGGCTGCAGGAACCCCTGCGCGGACCTCTGCACGACCTTCGCGGACTACGCGGAGACCTGCGGGTTCGAGTGGAGCAAGGACGACACGAAGGCCTGCTACGACGACCACAAGAAGGACAGCCTGTCCGAGACCGAGCTCCAGACCTGCGACGAGTACGGCGACCGCGTGGAAGACGAGTGGACCTGTGACGACCTCGCCCCGTACTTCGACGGAGGGGGCGGAGGCGGAAGCGCCGACGACGGCGGGTCATCTGGCGACACCGGAGGCTGACTTCGTTAGGCTTGTCGACGTGGGAGAGACCGCCCAGTTCGAGCCCGAGGTGTACGGGAAGTACTACCTGGTGGACAAGATCGCCGTCGGCGGAATGGCGGAGATCTTCAAGGCGCAGACCTACAGCCACGGCGGCTTCGAGAAGACCCTCGTCATCAAGCGCATCCTCGCGCACCTGACCGACAACGAGGACTTCATCTCGATGTTCATCGACGAGGCGAAGATCAGCGTCTCGCTGCAGCACGCCAACATCGTGCAGATCTACGACTTCGGGAAGCTCTTCGACAACTACTTCATCGCGATGGAGTGGGTCGACGGCAAGGACGTCAAGCAGATCCTGCGCAAGCTGGCGGGCCGCCGGAAGCTCCTGCCCGAAGAGTACGCGGTCTTCATCGCCCACGAAGCGGCCAAGGCCCTCGACTACGCCCACAAGAAGAGGAACATGAAGGGCGAGGCGTTGGACATCATCCACCGCGACGTCTCGCCGTCCAATGTGCTCGTCAGCTACGACGCCGAAGTGAAGATGGCCGACTTCGGCATCGCCAAGGCCGGCTTCTCCGCCTACAACACCAAGGACGGAGTGCTCAAGGGCAAGTTCGAGTACATGAGTCCGGAGCAGGCCCGCGGTGAGTCGGTCTCACAGCAGTCGGACCTCTTCAGCCTGGGCATCATCCTCTACGAGATGCTGACCGGACGGCGCCTCTTCAAGACCGACTCCGAGATCAAGACCCTCGAGAAGATCAAGTCGGTCGACATCGGACCTCCCTCGTCGCTGAACCCCAACATCCCGCCGCGCCTGGACGCGATCGTGATGCGCGCGCTGTCGGCCGACCAGGAGGACCGGTACATCGACGCCGCCGCCTTCCAGGCCGCGTTGCTGGAGTACATGTACCCGGGCACCCCGACGGTCACGCAGAAGAGCCTGGAGCTCTTCATGCAGGAGCTGTTCAGCGAAGAACGCGGACAGGAGGTGGACCGACTCCAGCGCGGGAGCGAGCTCGCCAAGGACCTGCACACCCGCACGCCGGACCTCGATCTCGACCCGGAGTGGGAAGAGGAAGCCACCGAGCTGCCGAAGGGGGTCGGGCGCATCACACCCGGCGCGGGCACGAACACGACCGCCACCATCGCTGGCCAGCCGTCGAGCGACCGGGGCCGGATCCTCGCTGCGGGTGTCATCGTCCTGCTCCTGGGCCTGCTGCTGTGGTCCTTCTTCGGCCGCACACACACCGCCTCGGTGACCCCCACGCCGGAGCCGCAGACCGTCGAGCCGGCCGTCCCGACCACGGGTGCCGTGACCCTGCGGATCGAGCCCGACGGGGCCCTGGTCTTCCTCGACGAGGTCCAGGTCGGCTCCGGTGGCGAGGTGAAGCTGCCGGAGGTCGAACCGGGCGAGCGCACGCTGCGGGTGAGCGCCGAGGGCTACGAGACCCAGGAGCACAGCCTGGACGTCGCGGCCGGCCGGGAGATCGTGCTCCCGATCACGCTCGACCGAACGCCGGACCCCAGGCCAGACGCCACCGCCGGCACGGTGCCCGGAACGACCGACGCCGATGCATTCTCGGTCCGCTTCGAGAGCGACCCCCCGGGCGCCTCGGTGTACGTCGACAACCGCACCATCGGCCGAACGCCCATGACGTGGACCGAAGGCGTGCGCGGCGAGAGCTACCTCGTGCGCTACGCACGCGAGGGCTACGAGGCCGCCACCTTCGATCTGGCCATTCCGGACGAGGGGCCCTCGTCGACCCAACAACGCAGCCTGAAGAAGCGTGCGGCAGCGCTCGGCAAGCTGAACCTCAACACGACCAAGGGCTGGGGCTACGTCTACATCGACGGCAAGCGCCTGAGCGAGACCACGCCCCTTGCGGGCTACGAGCTCTCTGCCGGACACTACACCGTTCGTGTGGTCAACGAGTCCTTCGGCCTCGATCAGACCAAGCAGGTCACGGTCAAGGCCAACGAGACCACCAAGGTCGTCGTGGACTTCGGCGACTGAGCCGGTCCGACGGGCCGCGTCCGCGAGGGCTACTCGATCGGCCCGAAGATCAGGGTGCCCGTGGGCTCCCTGGTCATCAGCACGGCTGCCGTGGCGCCACCACCGGCCACCACAGCTCCGGCGCCCGCCCACAGGAGCCACCGTGAGCCTCCTTCCGCATCGCCGTCGTCGCCCACGGCCACGGCCACGGCCGGCGCGATGGCCGGCTCCGGGTCGAAGAGCATCTGGCGGAGGACGACGTTGTGCTCGACGGACATCGGGGGCACCTGCGGCGACACGCGGTCCGCTCGGATGTTGCCCGCTTCGCTCACGTAGCCGGTGAGGGCAGGCACGAGGTCGACGATGGTGCCGGCCGGGTCGCCGCCATGCTCGCCGGTCATCGCCTTGGAGAAGCTGCGCGAGCGCGGCGCGTAGAGGCAGAGGCTGACGCTGCCCTCCCCGGTCTCGCCGGCGACGAGCACCAGGTCGACGTCCGCGTACTCGCCGAGCGCTCGGTAGAGCTCCTGGGTGAGGATGGCGCGCTGCACCGGGCTCTGCGCTTCGGGCCCGAAGCGACCCGGACCCAGCTCGAGCTCCAGCTCGCGGGACTCTCCCGCCTGGAGCTCCACGGTCGCGTAGCCACGCGACCCACCCAGACCGCGCACCCAGACGTGGTGCAGGCCCGGCGGCAGGCGCTCGGCCGTGCCTCCAGGCGCGACGCGGCCATCGACCAGGATCTCCTCGGCGCCGCCGTCGACCCGCACGCTGAGGTTCGCGCCGTCCTCGGCGAGCACGGCGTCGCGGGCTTCTTGGAAGAGGTCCACCATCTTGGGCGGGTACGCGACCGGGTCCAGAGCGCGGCTCGGGTCGAGCACGGCCACCTGCGACCAGACGTCGACCGCGCCCGTCTCGTCGCCGATGCTGGCGCGCGCAACCCCCAGCTCGAGCCAGGCGTCGACCAGGTCCCGAGGCTCCCCGACGACGACCAGGCCGTCCTGCAGCCGGCGTGCCGCGCGCTCCAGCAATGGGATGGCACCGTCGTAGTCGGCGCGCGAGTACAGGGCTCGACCGTCGGTGAGCGATGCTGCACCGCGCCGCACGGCCAGCTCGTCGAGCACCAGCTCTTCTCGGCCACGCAGCAAGGCGGCCACCTCGTCGGTGGTCAGGGCGTCCACCTTGCCGCCGGACTCGAGCGCGGTGACGAGCTCCGATGCGAGCTGCTCACCCGCGCTCGTGTCGAGCCCCTCGATGTGCGCCCCCACCACCGCGACGCTCGGCAACGCCTGTGCATGGGCCACGCCGAGGGCGAGCGGGACGAGGAGGCTCGGGATAGGGGTCATGGCTCGCCGCGGCCCTCCGGACGCCGCAACCTATCACGCCTGGAGGCCTCATCTTCTCCATCGCCCTGGCGCTCACCCTGGTGCCGTCTGCGACCGCCACCGTCGCCGAGGTCGAGCGTCTGTTGGACCACGGCGACGTGCTCGGCGCGCTCGACGAGGCGCGGGCGACGGTCGAGGTCGAGCCTCACAACGTGGACGCGCACGAGCTGCTCATCGACATCCTGATGAACCTGGGGCTCGGCCTGACCGCCCAGGAGGCGTACATCCAGCTCGCCACCGACTGGACCGGCGACCCCGACGCGCTGTACCTCCTGGGACGCGCAGCCTTGAGCGCCGACGACGCGCGCACCGCCTACGACGCCGCCCTCGACCTGGACGTGGACCACGCGCGGTCCTGGATGGGGCTCGGTGCGGTCCACCGAGCGGAGGGCGAGCTCGTGGAGGCCACCGTGGCCTACGGTCGCGCCCTCGAGCTCGACATCACGCTCGCCGAGGCGTGGTCGGGGCTGGGCGCCTCGCACATCGCACTGGGGCAGCTCGACCAGGCGGTGTCCGTGGCCCGTCGCGCCGTGGTCGCCGTGCCCGAAGATCCCGAGGCGTACCTGGCGCTCGCGGCCTTCCAGCCGGACTCGGCCGAGGACTACCTGCGCAAGGGGTGTGCGGCCGTGCCCGACGAGGCCCGGCTCCATGGGGCCCTCGGCAGCACGCTGCTGGCCAAGGGCGACCTGGCCGGAGCTCGCGACAGCTTCGCGGCGGCCCTCGCGATCTACCCGGCCAACGCGCAGCTCCGCCTGGAGATGCAGATGGTGGACGAGCGTGAGCGGGGTGTCATCGACGCACAGGGTCAGGCGGCTCTGTCCACCGCCCGCCAGGCGGCGTCGCGCGGCGCCGCGGCGGTCACGGTCGACGACCTCGAGGCACTCGAAGCACGCTACCCGCGCTCGCTGATGGTGTTGCTCGCACTCGGGCACGCGCAGGCGGAGACCGGTGCGCTCGTCGACGCACAGGCCACCCTGGAGCGCGCCCAGGTGCTCGCTCCAGACCACAGCGACGTGCAGGCCACGCTGGGCCTGTTGAAGCTGTCGTCGGGCGACGCCGAGGGTGCCGTACCTCTGCTGGAGAGCGCCAGGAACCAGCGCCACACCGACGTCAGCCTGTGGCTCGCTCACGCCATGGCCATCGGCAGCTCCAAGGGCCGGAGCGCGGGCATCGACGCGCTCTACGAGGTCGCCGAGCGCTTTCCCCTCGACGGTCGACCCACGATGTCGCTCGCGGCCCAGCTCGACGAAGCGGACCGGACCGAGGAGGCGTACCAGCTGCTCAAGGCTGCTGTCGACCGCTACCCGGAGCCCTCGCTCGTGGTCGCTCTCGCCGCCGCGGCCCGCGACACCGGGCGCCAGGAGGAGGCCGCTCGCTTGCTGAAGCAGGTGTCGGCCATCACCGGGTACGAGGGCCTGAGCACCGCGGCGGACCGGCTCGGGGCCCCCTGAGCGCAGCTCGGCGCGTTACGTCCCTGGCGGAACCGAGAGAGAGGACGCCGGCGATGGCAGGCCATTCCAAGTGGGCGAACATCAAGCGGCGCAAGGGCGCCCAGGACGTCGCCCGGGGCAAGCTCTTCACGAAGCTCGTCAAGGAGGTCATGGTCGCCTCGAAGATGGGCGGCAGCGACGTCGACGCCAATGCGCGCCTGCGCCTCGCCGTCGACAAGTGCCGCCAGAACAGCGTGCCGAAGGACACGGTCACGCGCGCCATCGCCAAGGGCGCCGGCGAGCTCCAAGGCGACGACTACCAGGAGTTCTTCCTGGAGGGCTACGGCCCCGGCGGCGTGGCGGTGCTCATCGAGGTGCTCACCGACAACCGGAACCGCGCAGCCGCCGACATCCGGCACGCCTTCAGCAAGGGCAACGGCAGCCTCGGCACGTCGGGCTGCGTGGCGTACATGTTCGCGCGAAAGGGCGTCATCGTCGTGCCCATCGCGGAGCACGACGAAGACGAGGTGATGATGGCGGCACTCGAGGCCGACGCGGAGGACATGAGTGCCGAGGGCGGCAACTTCGAGGTCGTCACCGACCCGGGGCTCTTCGAGTCGGTTCGCGATGCGCTGGCCCAGGCCGGCTTCGAAGCCGAGACCGCCGATGTCACCTTCGTGCCCGACAACACGGTCACCCTCGCCGGCGACGACGTCAGCGGCTTCCTGCGCCTGGTCGACCTGCTCGACGACTGCGACGACGTGCAGAACGTGCACCACAACGCCGACATCTCGGACGAGGACCTCGCGGCGCTGGAGGCCTGAGGCGTGATCCTGGTGGCCGGCGCCTTGCGCGCGGAGGTCGGGCCGCTCATCGACCAGCTCGACGGGCGTGAGCGCATCGGTCGTCGCCTCGTCCGGGGTCACCTCGATGGGGTGCTCCTGGCGGTGTTGCGCTGTGGCGTTGGGCCGGAGCGAGCGCAGGAGCGGACGACCGCCGCCGTGAAGCGTTGGGCGCCCGAGCGGGTGCTGAGCATCGGCACCTGCGGCAGCCTCACCGACGAGCTGGCGGTGGGCGACGTGGTGTCGGCGAGCGAGGTCTCGCTGGAGGGTGGTGGCGTCGTTCCCAGCGCCCCCCTCCTGCACCCCCGTTCCGCGAGCCTCGTGACCGTCGCCTCGGTCGTCTGGGATGCGACCCGACGGGACGCCCTGCGGGCCGCCGGACACCACGTGTGTGACATGGAAGCGGCCGGGGTGGGGCGGGCGGCCGGCCCCTGCCCGTTCTCCGCCCTGAAGGTGGTCAGTGACCTGGCGGGCCGCGACGCTCCCCGACGGCCACGCCCGATCGACATCGCCGCCTTCCAGCTGCTGGCCCGGAGGCTGAGCGAGCGAGCCCTCGTGCCCGCTCTGCGTCAGGCCCTGGCGAGACCGTAGGGCTGGAGGGCGTCGAGGACCACCGCCCGCACGCCGCAGGCCTCGATCTCCGCCACGAAGCCCTGCAGATCCACTCCGGGGAGCGGCCACATCGGGCGGCTGAGCGGGCGGAAGAACCAGTCCCAGTGGCACGCCACCACCACCCTGGGCTGCATGAGCTCGATCGCCTCCTCCACGTACCGATCGCGCCACGCACGCCCGATGGCGCAGAGGCACAACACGTCGCACGTCCGTCCGTGCAGCTCCGAGGCGTAGAACTCCGCGCTGTCGATGTGGATCACGCGGAGCCCGTCGCCCTCGACGTACCAGTTGAGCACCTGGCCATGCTTCATGTCGAAGACGCGCGGCGGCCACGTGGGCGGCTCGTGGATGTTCCCTGGCAGCGTCACGCGACCGAAGTACACCCGCCCGTGCTCGCTCTTCATGCCGTGCACCGTCACTCCGTCGCAGTCGATGTCCTCCCCGCCCTGCGTCTCCACGAGCTGTTCCTCGGGGAGCCCGTAGGCGCGGCCCACGTTGCAGACGGAGCGGCTGCCGATGAGGCGGGCGCCGGTCTGTCGACAGACCTCCGGCGCGTCGAGCGCGTGGTCGTAGTGTGCGTGGCCCACCAGCACCTGGTCCGCCCTGGGCAGGTGCCGTCGGATGAGCTGCCGGTCCGGTCGGAGGCGCCGGACTCCGGTGCGCAGCAGACCGGTGCGGGTGAGGAAGGGGTCGAGCAGGATGGTCTGCTGGGCCAGCTGCAGCTCGAAACCGGCCGCGCCGAGCCATCGCAGCTTCAGGGCCGCGTCCGAAGGCACCGGACCGCGGTGGAAGAGCTGCGGGTCGACGCCGAACATCCTTGCTCCTATCGGCACGATGCCGCCGCCGCACGACGTGATACCCTGAGGTCGAGGTCTGGTGTCGTGCCTCGGGGGCCCACGTGTCGAGAATCCACGTCCAATCAGCGTTCCTGCTCACCGACGAAGTGGGAAGCGTCAGCTTCGGGTCGACCGACTGGCTCGAGTACGACCTGCTCAAGCTGCACGCCAAGGGCGACGTCCGGCCCGGCAGCGCGGCGCAGGTGCGCCTCGACCTCGGCGACCACGGCACCGTCAAGCTGCGCGTGCGCGTCATCGAGGCCTGGAAGGCGGCGCCGGACGGGCTGACGGAGATCACGGCCCGGGTGCTGTGGATGGACGAGGCCGACAAGGCCGCCTGGGAAGACTTCCTCGGGGACCACTCCACCTGGTCCACGCCCAACTCCGAGGGCGGCTGGCTCGACTCGGTGTCGCAGTCTGGCGACGTCTGGAGCCGAGCCCAGATCGGTCGGACCCGCGGTCGCGCGTCGATCCGCGACGCCCTCCGCTCCAGCCTCGGCAAGCCACCGGCGGACCAGGACCTCCCGGAGATCGACCCCGAGATCGAGCTCGAGGAGCTCCAGCAGGATCCCACCATCCTGCTCGGCGCCGACGATGCCACGGTGCGCTGGGCCAGCTACGAAGCGCTCAAGCGCGACTGGGAGCGTTTCCTGCGTCGGGGCGTGTTCCCCTTTCCCGGCATCCTCCCGCCGTCCGACGGCAAGATCATCCTCCGCTTCGAGTTCCCCGACGGGCAGGTGGCCGCGCTGGAGTCGAGCCTCGCCGTCGCCGACGACGAACACGAGGGCTTCCGCGCGGTCTTCCGGGTCGGCCCGGCGCTGCGCTACAAGATCAAGCGCCTCGTGAAGCAGGTCTGACGAGCGGGTGAGTCACCTGCGCCTCCGTGGCGCCCGCGAGGGGAACCTCGCCGGCCTCGACCTGGACCTCCCACTCGGGCGACTGGTGGTGATGACCGGGGTGTCGGGATGTGGGAAGTCCACGCTCGCCTGGGACGTGCTGCATGCCGAGGGACGCCGACGGCTCGTGGAGGCGCTCTCCGCCGGACGACAGGGCACCAGCCGTCCCGACTTCGACACCCTGGACGGCTTGCCTCCAACCCTGGGCATCGGGCAGCGCGAACGGGTGCGCACGGGGCCCCGGTCCACCGTGGGCGGCCTGAGTGACCTCTTGCCCCTCCTCCGCCTCTTGTTCTCACGCGAGGGTCAACAGCGGTGTCCGACCTGCGCGCGGCCGGTCACGGCGCGCAGCCGGGACGCGATCCGCGAGCGGCTGATGGCGGCGCCGAACGGCACCCGACTCACGCTGCTCGCGCCGAGGCTGCGAGGGCGCACGGGCAGCCTGCACACGGAGCTCGACGGCCTGCAGGGTGCGGGCTTCGTGCGGGTGAGGCTCGACGGGAGGATCCTACGGCTGGAGGAGGTCGGCACGATCGACGCTCGGCTCGCCCACGATCTCGATGTCGTCGTCGATCGCGTCAAGGTGGCACCCGACCGCGCGTCCCGGATCGCGGAGGCCGTGCAGCTCGCCCTGGAGGCTGGCGACGGGCGCCTCATCGCGCTCATCGACGACCACGAGGTGGCGCTCTCGGAGCGGGCCTGGTGCAGCCACTGCGACGCGTCCTGGCCGGAGGCCCGTCCCGACCTCCTGAGCTTCGACACACGAGCCGGCGCCTGCGAACGCTGCGCCGGACTCGGACTCGCCCTGGCCCTCGACCTGAGCAAGCTCGTTCGTGCTCCGCAACGATCGGTCAACCAGGGCGCACTCGCAGCCTGGATCCCGTCGCGTCGGCGGCGGGATCGCTGGGCGTGGCACCTCCTGGAGCGCGCGGCCCTGAGGCACGGCTGGGATCTGGACGCGCCCTTCGCCGACCTGCCCAGCGCCACGCGAGAGATGCTCGTGCACGGCGCGGGCGACTTCGGGGGCGCAGCTGGCGTGCTCCGAAGCCGGGGCGTGGGCGCGGAGGAGGCCTGGCGCTCCCCGGTGCCCTGCGAGGCGTGCTCGGGGGCCAGGCTGGGTCCGATCGGGCGTTCCGTGCACCTCGGAGGCCACACCCTCCCCGCGCTCTGCGCCCTCCCAGTGCGCGACCAGCCAGCCTGGCTGAGCGCGCTCGACCTCGCCGAAGACAGCTCGAAGCTGCGCGCCGAGATCACACGCCGGCTCGCCCTGCTGGAGCGAGTGGGCCTCGGGCACCTGAGCCCCGACCGCGCAGGTCCCACCTTGTCCCACGGCGAAGTGCAGCGTCTGCGCCTCGCGAACCTCGCGGGCAGCCGCCTGGCAGGCGTGCTGTACATCCTCGACGAGCCGACGGCCGGCCTGCACCCCCACGACGTGGAGCAGCTCTTGCCCTTGCTGTCCGAGCTGACCGCCGGGGGCGCCAGCGTGCTGGTCGTCGAGCACGACCGCGCGCTGATCGAGGCGGCCGACCTGGTCATCGATCTCGGCCCAGGCGCCGGGCCGGACGGCGGCCAGATCGTGTTCGCCGGCCCGCCAGGCGCGCTGGGGACCGCCGACACCACCACGGCACGCTGGTTGAGCGGGCGCGCCGCCCTGCCCCCCCACGAGCCACGTCCCGGGACCGAGCTCACGCTCCAGCACGTCGCCGGTCGTACCCTCCAGATTCCGAGCGTCAGCTTCCTCCGTGCTGGCCTCACGGTCGTCCGCGGCGTCTCCGGGTCGGGCAAGTCCAGCCTGGTGTTCGACGCACTGGGCCGCGCCGTGGCCGCCGATCCGAACCGCCCTTCCCTACCCTGCACGGTCTCCGGCGCCGAAGGGCTTCGAAGCGTCGTGGCCGTCGACGCGCGACTGCCCACCAACGCCCGTCGAAGCTCGGTGGCCACCTGGACCGGCATCTGGGACGCGCTGCGCAAGATGTTTGCGGCCACGAAGGAAGCGAAGGTCCGTGGGTGGGGCCCGGGATGGTTCTCGCTGGGGGCCAGGGGAGGCCGCTGCGAGCTGTGCGCAGGGGCCGGTCGTCTGGAGATCGACCTCGGCCACCTCCCCCCGGTCTGGACGTCCTGCGAAGGCTGTGAGGGCCAGCGCTTCGACGCGCCCGTGCTCGAGGTGCGCTACCGAGGCCTGCACGCCGGCGCCTGGCTCGCGTGCAGCGTGAGCGAAGCGCGCGACCGGTTGGCGGGGCTACGCTCGCTCGAGCCCGTGCTGACGGCGCTCGCCGAGCTCGGCCTCGGCCACCTCGCGCTGGGCCGGACCACGGGCAGCCTGTCCGGCGGCGAGGCACGGCGGCTGAAGCTCGCTCGGGCACTGGGCAAGAAGCGCGACCTCCCCGAGACGCTCCTGCTGCTCGACGAGCCAGCCGGCGGGCTTCACCCCAAGGATGTCGCCGGCCTCTGCACGGTGCTCCACGCGCTCTGCGACCGGGGTGCCACGGTGGTGGCCATCGACCACGATCCGGGGCTGTGGTCCCAGGCCGACCGCCTCATCACGCTCGGCCCCGGAGCCGGCCCCGCAGGGGGACGGCTGCTCAGGCCAGGAGGTCCTTGAGCTCACCGTTCTCGTGGAGCTGGGACAGGATGTCCGACCCGCCGACGAACTCACCGCCGATGAAGATCTGGGGGATGGTCGGCCAGTTCGAGAACTGCTTCACACCCTCGCGCACCTCCATGTCGCTCAGCACGTCGAAGTGGGTGAGGTCGACGCCGTAGCCGCCGAGGATGGCCGCGGCGTTGGCCGAGAAGCCGCACTGGGGTTGCTTCGGCGAGCCCTTCATGAAGAGCACGAGCTTGTGCTCCTTCACGAACGCCTCGAGGAACGCCCCGACCTCCTGGTCGCCACGGGCGCTCTCGGGCTCGGGCTCCTCTTCGGCCGGCGTCCAGGGGCGTGGGGCCGGGCGCGGCGGCGTGGGCTGCACGTCCTTCCGACCGCCGACGAGGGGGAGCCGCTTCTTGATGCGACGGATGATGCCCATGGGACCTCCGAGATGGGTCCAAGGTATCGCTTGACCGGCCCCTCCAACAGGGAAACAGCTTACGCGGGGTAGCCTCCGGCGATGCACCTGGTGGTCGGCGCCCTGAGCGCGGTCTTCGCGATCGCTCCCATCCTGGTCCTGTTGTGGCTCGTGTGGTGGCTCGACCGCTACGACCGGGAGCCGATCTGGTTGGTCGTGGCGGTCTTCTGTTGGGGGGCCGTGGGTGGAACCGGGCTCTCCCTGTTCGGGGCCACCGCCTTGATCACGCCACTGCAATCCACCCTGAGCCCCGAGCGGCTTGCGGACCTCACCGTGGTGCTGATCGCGCCGTTGGTGGAGGAGCCCGCCAAGGCGCTGGTGCTGTTGGTGCTCGCGCTGTCGCGCCACTTCGACAACACCACCGATGGCTTCGTGTACGGGACCGCGGCCGGACTCGGCTTCGCCATGACCGAGAACTTCCTCTACTTCATCTCGGTCGGCAGCGGCGGCGACTGGGTGGCGTACGCCGGAACCGTCGTGGTGCGGACCGTCTACTCGGCGCTGATGCACGCGTGTGCGACCTCCGTGGTCGGCGCCGCCGTGGGCTTCGCGAAGCTTCGCGGCTGGAGGGTGCGGCTGACGGCCGTGCCGGCCGGACTCGTCACCGCGATGGCCATCCACGCGCTCTGGAACGGGCTGTTGATGGCCGACGAGCGGCTCGGCGCCGGCGGGCGGCTGGTCGCCGCCGACTTCGTGCTGTTCTGGGCCGAGTTCCTCCTGCTCTTCGCGATCTTTCAGCTCTGCTTGCTGGACGAGCGCGTGATGATCCGGGCCGAGCTCGCACGGGAAGACCACCTGATTCCGCCTGTCCACGTCCCGATCCTGGCCAGCTACGTCCGCAGGACGCGCGAGGACTGGCTCCCGGCCCACATCGACCAGGAGGCGTATGTCGTGGCTGCGACCACGCTCGCCTTCCGGAAGCACCAATCGGCCGGCCGGGACCTGCACACCGAAGAGATCAGCGAGCTGCGCGCCGCGATCGACCGTCTGCTACGTCCTCCGCAAGACGCCTGAGGCGCGCGACCAGCGGTCCTCGAGCGAAGCGCTGGCGCACCATCGCCTGCCCCTCTGCCCCCAGGGCACGCGCGCGCCGAGGATCGGCCTGCAGCGAAGCCACGGCGGCGGACATGCCGGCCACGTCCCCTGGAGCGACGCGGAGGCACCCGGCGTCTGCCCAGTCGTTCACCCCACCTGAGGCGCCGACGATCACCGGGGTCCCGACCGCCAGCGCCTCGACACCGAGGATGCCGAAAGGCTCCTGCCACCGACCGGGAAACAACAGCGCCCGGGCGCCTTTGAGGGCCTTCCTCAGCGCGGCGGCCTCCAGCCAACCCAGGGCTTCTCCGCGCAGCGCCGACGCCAGGCGTCCCGCCCCCGCAACGCTGAGGTGTGCGCCGGCCAGCCTGCAAGCCTCGGAGGCCACCTCGGGAGCCTTGTGGGCGACCAGGCGGCCGCCGACCACGAAGCCGTCGCCAGCAACGGGCTCGTCGACTGCCTCCACCCAGGGCGGCACGACCTCGGAGGCCACACCAGCGGCCGACAGCTCGTCCTGCATGTAGTGCGACAACACCACGACACGAGCGGCCGCACGCAACGCGTCGAGCCGCGCGCCCGTGAGGCTCACGAGGCGCTCCCGGTAGCCCCGGTCTGGCAGGCACATCTCACAGTTCGTGAGGCCAAACGGCCGCTGGCAGGCCGTGGCGTCGGGGAGCGTTCGCCCGGGGCCGGGACAGAACACCCGGTGGTCCTGCACGACCACCACCGCACGTCCGGTCGCGGTCAGCCGTCGCAACGCCACGGGGTTCATCACGTTCTGCACCCAGATCAGGTCCGCCGCCTCGATGAGCGCGTCGAGACCCTGCAGGCGCTCGTCCGCGACCCCTGCGCCGAGGCCGCGCAGCCTCACGACGCGCCCTGGCACCGCCACGCCCTCCACCCTGCCCACCGCCCAGACCGGAGACGCGGAGAGCGCGGCGATCACCTCGAGCAGGTGCTGATCGGCGCCACCGCGTCGGGACAGCCGGTCGGCGCACACCAGCAGCCTCACGACAGGAAGCGACGCCTCAGCCGAAACACGCTCTTGCGGTGCACGCGCAAGAGCTCGGCGCAGCGCCCGACGTCACCGCGAGCGTGCGTCCAGGCCTCACGGAACTCCTCCTCACTCACGGGTCCACGCTTGCGGGTCCGACCGACCGTCCCAAGCGCGGCGTCGGTCACCCAGCGCCCCTTGGTGCGCGCTGCGGCCGACTCGAGCACCTCCGCCAGCTCGCTGAGGTTGCGCGGCCACTCGTGCGCCAGCAGAGCGGCGAGGCCAGGCGGGTCGAGCTCGAGCCGCCCCTTCGAGATGCGGTCGAGGATCACCCGGGCCAGCAGCGGGATGTCCTCCCGACGGTCCCGCAGAGGCAGGAGGCGCCCGACCACGGTGGCCAACCGGAAGTACAGATCGTCGGAGAGGGTGCGATCGCCCATCGCGGCGGACGGCTCCGCGCTGATGCTGGCGACCAGCCGAAGGAGCGGCTCACGGCCCTCGTCGTGGCGGAGGCGTTGGAGCAGCAGGTCCTGGCACACGCCCGAAAGCCGATGCACCTCGTGCACGTACAGGGTGCCACCGGGCTGCACCGCGGCTTGCAGGCCCAGGAGCCGCTCGAAGGCCACCGGCGTGACCTCCGGCGCGTCCAGACGCACGAAGCGCTGGTGGGCGCGCGGGCTGGCGTCGTGGAGCTTCCGCGCGATGAGGGCGCGGCCCGTCCCGACCTCTCCCAGGAGCATCAGCGGGAGGTTCGAGCGTGCCGCACGGGCGAGGTACAGGAGCTGTTCGCGCTGCGCGGGGTGCCGTGTGTGCACGCCGGGGAGTGGTTGATCGTCGCGCTGGCGCTCATCCAGCGCGCGCGCCAGGGCCTCGCCGACGACCGGAAGCCATGCGCAGAGCGCGTCGGCTGCGGCATCGTCGAACAGGCCGGGTTGGCGTGCGTTGTCCAGGTAGACGAAGCCCACCACGGCAGCGCCACGCCGAACCGGGAGGCACGCCACGCTCCGCAGGGCGAGGTCGGTCACCGACACGTGCGATGCAAACGGGCCATCGAGCGCATCCGGCACGATCAGCGGCTCGCCGAGCTCCAACGCACGCCGGATGATCGAGTGGCTCACCTGGGCGGTGGGGTCGTCGATGTCGGCGCGGTCCATGCGCCGGGCCACCAGGAAGGACCAGGCCTCGTCCGCTTCCAGCAGCCCGACAAAGCCACGCCGCGCCCCGACCAGCTCCATCATCCCGTGCAGGATCTCGTCGCCGACGGGCTCGAGCCCACGCACGGCCACGAGCTGCAGCGAGCGCTCGTAGAGCTCGCGGTACCGGTCCGCCGTCAGCGCTGCGAGCTCCTGGGTCTGAACGACCTGGCGAAGCTCCGCCAACGCCCCCGCGGCCGCTCCATCCCCCAGCGCTGCCTCCAGCTGGCGAAACAGCTCGCGCGTGTCCTGTTGCACCCTCGCACCCTACCGCGTCGACGGGATACACGGTCGGGCAAGCAGGTTGAGCCGATGGTCGGTGTTTCCAGTGCGTGCGCAGTGGCGAGCGGGCGAAAGCCGGCGGTGCGCTGGGCCGCAGGCGTGCCCTGGGCACGTCATGGGTCCCGCACGCCGCTGCGTGCGTGCTGGGGACGCCGAGGGCGGATCAACCGCGCTGCCCGGCGGTGTAGGTGCGGCACGTGGAGGAGCCGCCGTGGCGCGCGTACTCGCTGCTGACATCGGCGGCACGAACTGCCGCCTGGCGCTGTTCGAGGACGGACAGTTGGTCGACCGCGAGCGGCTGCCCACCTCGGGTCCCAGCTTCGCCGCAGCCACCGCACCTTGGCTGGCCGGTCGCGGGCTCGACGCGGCTGGCGTCGCCGTGGCCGGCCCCGTCCGGAGTGGGCGAGCCGCACTCACGAACCATCCCTGGGCCTTCGACGAGTCCAGCCTGGCGCGTGCCCTGGGCGCTCCCACCGTGCTGTTGAACGACTTCGCGGCGGCGGTTCGCGGCGTGCCGGAGCTGCGAGCGGGGAGCTGGCATCACCTGGCTGGACCGCTCCCCGATCGCAAGGCCACGTTGGTCGCGGTGGGACCCGGCACGGGCCTTGGACAAGCCGCCCTGGTGGCGACGAGCCACGGCTGGCTCACGCTGCCCTCGGAGGCCGGGCACATGGATCTTGCGCCAGGTACCCACGAGGACCTCGACCTCTGGCGCACGCTCGCCGGGCTGCACGGGCACGTCAGCTGGGAGCGGGTCTTGAGCGGGCCTGGGCTGCTCGCGCTCTACGCGGCCCGCAGTGCCTCAGACGCCGATGCGCCCACCCTCGACCAGCCCGCGCACGTCACCGCCAGTGCGCTGCCGGCCGCGCGGGCGGCGGTGGACGACTTCGCGCGTCTCCTGGGCGCCTTCGCCGGAAACGCCGCGTTGTCGATGCTCCCCTCCGGCGGTGTGTGGCTCTGCGGCGGGATCGTGCCGCGCATCCTCGATCGCCTCGACAGCACGATCCGCGCGTTCCATGCGAAGGGCCGCCTGTCGGAGACCGTCCAGCGCGTTCCCCTCTGCGCAGTGGTCGACGACGACCTGGGCCTGCGCGGGGCAGCGGCGGCCGCTCGATCCGCGCTATCCTGACGAGGAATGAGCTCTTACCCGGTGTCGTACCGACTCCGGCGTTTCCACGGGACCGCCGCCCATCCGGCCTCCCCCGTCGACGAGTCGGCACACCCCTACATCCCCGTCCTCCAGGAAGCCCTCCCCTACGGGATGCTGGTGGGGGTTTCTCTGCCTGCCGAGCTCGGTGACGTCCCCGAAGCCGCGCTCTCGAACCTGCACGAGGCCGAGGCCGAGGTCGCGCGCGACCTGGAGGGCTTCCGGCGGATGGACTTCGTCGGCGGCCGTCTCGCGCTGCGCCGTGCGCTGGAAGGGCTCACCGACAAGCCCGTGGGCCCCGTGCTCGTCGACCCCCGCGGCGGGCCCATCCTGCCGCGCGGCTTCGTCGGCTCGGTCAGCCACAAGCGCGGCCTGGCCGTGGCGATGGCGGCCCGCCGCCGGGGTTGGAGCCTGGGCGTGGACCTCGAGGACCTCGACCCTCCCCGAGAAGGCATCGCTCCCCGTGTGCTGCGCGACGACGAGCTGGCAGAGGTGGAAGCCCTCCCCGCGGAGCGACGTTGGACCGCCACCGTGCTGCGCTTCTCCATGAAAGAGGCCATCTACAAGGCGCTCCAGGCCTTCGTCCCGCGCTACATCGACTTCTCCGAGGCGGCGGTCTACCCGGAGCTCTCGGGCGGGGTGCGCATCACGCTCTTCCTCGCCCAGGGAGAAGGCCCGTACGTCATCGAGGGCCGCTACCACTGGCTCCCGGGCCGCGTGCTCTGTTCCGTACGAGCACGCCCCAGATCACCAAGGCGAGCCCGCTGATCAGAGCGCCGGGCACGAAGCCCGGCGGCCGGTAGCGAAAGGTGTGAACACCCGCTGAGAGATCGGCGGCCAGCAGACCGTCCTCGGCGTCGGCGGCGCGGCCATCGACCTCCCAGCCGCGGAAGGCGTTCTGGTTCACCACCACCCGCGCCGGGCCAGCCAGCACCACCTCGACCCGCC